>VAOW01026545.1_pt1 | contig 122520 bp, 106 predicted proteins | sample 3393921 | NCBI WGS metagenome assembly VAOW01 (sample SAMN08290428, study PRJNA428436) | hydrothermal vent metagenome | isolation source: Deep-sea hydrothermal vent chimney | place: Indian Ocean: Southwest Indian Ridge | depth 2742 m m | reverse complement strand
TATACAGTTGAAGAAATCCGAGAATCATTAAACCGAGCCTGGGTCCTTGGTAGCCGCCAATTCAAGCGACGAATTGAAAAGAAAACGGGTAGACGAGCGGCTCCTTTACCGAGGGGCGGGGATAGGAAGTCAGAGAAATATAGGGGTAATTCTCAATATCAATAACTCTGACCCCATTGACCCCATTGATACAGATACTTTAAAATACTCAAAATTTTTAGAAAAACATTAACGGTAGATAATGGTAAAGAATTTGCTGAATTTAAAAAAATTGAAAATAAAACAGGTCTCGATATTTATTTTTCAGACCCTTATTCACCTTGGCAAAGAGGGACAAATGAAAACACAAATGGGCTGTTGAGACAATACCTGCCTAAAGGGTGTGATTTAAGTTTAATTAATGATAAACAGCTTGCTTTAGTCGTTAAGGAATTCAATAATCGACCAAGAAAATGTCTCGATTATCAGACACCTCATGAAGTCTTCTTTGGTTCAATGAGTGGTGCACTTGCAACTTGAATTCGCCTTCACACTGATTCAGACTCCACTGATTGCAGGGGACACTGGGCGAGAGGATATTGGGTAGTTCCTCGGTCAGTTACCATGCCCCCATTATTATTTTGTGTTCAGATAGCTCCTGCTCTTCGTTCAATAATAAATTTTCAGTCACCAGTTTACTGTGATCAACGAGTCCCAGTAGTTCACAGATAATACCGCAAATCTCAGTTTGTTTTGGCGCGCAACCAGCTTGATGAGAGAAACGATCGCCAATGACATATAATGGAATATCTCGCTCTTCGGCCAAAGCGCCGCCGTGGCTTTTATCCGTATTCATGCCATGATCGGCAGTAATGATGATTTGGTAACCGGCTTCAATCCAGGTTGGAAGGTATTCAGATAACTCTTTATCTGAGCGGCGCGTGGTGTTGCGGTAATGAGAACTATCAAGTCCAGAGCGATGCCCGGCTTCATCAATACTCATAGGATGAACCAGTAAAAAATCAGGGTCGTAACGGCGACGTAATAATTCAGCATCAAGATACAAATGCCCGTCAGGGTATTGCCCATCGTGGTAAAAAGAACCATATTGGATGAGTTGTTCGGTATCGACTGTATGGCGGTCTCGTACAGGATTGTAAGGGCTTGCATTATACAGTTCGCTGAACCAGTGAAATGCAGCGGCAGCGGTGGACAATCCCGCTTCGCGAGCCAAACTGAAAACGCTTTTTTGGTTGGAGTTGCGCACCACCTGGTTGTGAACGATTCCGCTAACAGCGGGTGTTACACCCGTCAGGATGGTCTCGTAGAGTGGGCGAGACATAGAAGGTAATTCGCATTGTACTTTGTAGAGGGTCGCATCGCCTTGTTCACTTAACGACTGCACAAACCCCATGCATTGCTCAGCAATCTTATACGCTAACCCATCAAGAACAATGAGTATTACTTTCTCTGCCATCATATACTCCGAATACAGGACTAAATCAAGAAGTTATTTTTTGATTACTGCATTTTTTGATTACTAACAGTGTAAAAAGTATACGTAAGTTTTATGACAAATAAATGACACTAAAAATTTATTTTGATTAATGTTTATGCGGGATACCAAGATTTGTATTTCTTCAGCTACATACGGAGAGCGATGCTTTGGGATAGAGAAATGGAAGTGATAATTTAAAAAAGTGTCCAGTGAAGGTTGACCAGTACAATAATATTTTAGTGCGTATATAATGATGTACAGATGGGGTATAAGTAGAAGTTATGCCGACCAATCCATCATAACATTGAATTTATTACCGTTAGGAGCGTTATGACCACAGACAATGTAGAACCTCGGACGTTGCAGCCTACCATTCTTTCTTTTGTAAAAGATCTACCAAATTTGTGTTCACTTGCAGGATTGGCATGTACTATTTTAGCTATTTACTATAGTATTCTGGGTGTTTATTCCGCAGCAATGATTGGCATGATCTGGGCTGTCGCTTTTGACTGGGCAGATGGTCTTGTCGCACGAAGAATGCAAGGGCGGACAGGTAACGACCGAGCTTTTGGTGGACAACTTGATGTTTTAATAGATATTGTTAGCTATGGTGTTGCGCCGTCCATTCTTCTGTTGAGCTATGGAAGATTTGAGCCACTATTTTTAGTTGGCGCTTTTTTAATGTTGGCTGCCAGCGCAATACGGTTGAGTTATTTTAGTACCTTTGGTCTTGCTGGTGGAACGAAATACACCGGCTTGGCTCTTGATAACAATAATATAATACTCGTTTTTATTTTTTTATTGGAAAATATTTTTAGTAGGGGAGTTTTTACTGTTATTCTCTATGCTAGCTGTCTTGGTCTTGCTGCTTTGAATGTGTCACAAATCAAAACACCAAAACTTTCTGGAAACCCGGTCAATGTTTATATCCTGGCTGTTTATACTCTTGGGATAACTGCAATCTATGGTTGGAAGCTCCTATAGAAAACAACAAAATTGACAAAGAGTATTAACGAAAATTATTTTGATATAGGAATCAAATAGCATAATGGTTGTATATACGGTTGGTACTTTTGATTTGTTGCATGTGGGGCATCTTGCTTTACTAAAATACTGTAAGACACTCGGTGATACAGTTGCAGTTGGTGTTGCCTCAGATGAGGTAGTCTTGCTCTATAAGCCGAATATTCCTGTTATCCCTCTTGATCAACGAATTGAAATGCTTAAAGCCTTGCGTTGTGTCGATATTGTTATCCCATATCATGAACTTGATTACTTAACTGTGTGTAAGGAAGTAAAAGCAGATATTTTTGTTATTGGTGAAGATTGGGGAAAGAAACCTCATAATCGAGGTGTCGAGGATTATTTGAAAGCACAAGGTAAACGAATTGTTCAGGTTCAGTACAATCCGGAAACATCATCCACCGAAATAAGGCAGACTGTTATTTCAATACAGAATACGAGTAAAAGAAATTAATTTTTTATAGGGCAACTTTGTAGGGCTTATAGATAATAGGTTACAGATATTACTGAAACGAATAAAAAGGCTAGCCATGGTTAAAGACATGCGGTGAATACATCCATGCCGGCTCGACACCCGCATCCCTGCGGCTGACGGTCTTGAACAATGGTAGCCTTTTCATCTGTACGGTTAGTTATAGGTAATAAAACATTGTAACGTCTTATTTCAAAGTATAAATATTTATTGGTGAGTAACCAACTGTTTTACTTGCCTGGAGTTGTAATAATGACAGGATTCAGGCCTGGTTCTGGAAATTGAGGCGCATGGCATGGTATTCTAGACACCCTGAAACTATTTTTTAGCATTAATGAGCAAACCTGAAAATCACACCAGTCTTCCATCTATGCGCAAACTGTATATCAAGACTTTTGGCTGTCAGATGAATGTGTACGATTCTTCGCGGATTGCTGATGTTCTGGAACATTCCCACCAACTTGAATTAACCAATGATCCTGAAGAAGCGGATGTATTACTGCTCAATACCTGCTCGATTCGTGAAAAAGCGCAGGAAAAAGTATTTTCTCAGCTTGGACGCTGGAAAAACTGGAAAAAAACCAAACCTGATCTGGTGATTGGTGTGGGTGGTTGTGTGGCCAGTCAGGAAGGTGCGGCTATTCAACAACGCGCGCCCTATGTGGATGTGGTCTTCGGGCCGCAAACGATTCACCGCTTGCCGGAGATGCTTAACAGAGTCACCCGGTTGCATAAAAAAGTGGTCGATATCAGTTTTCCTGAAATTGAAAAGTTTGATTGTATGCCGCAACCAAAGGCGGAAGGGCCGAGTGCTTTTGTTTCCATTATGGAAGGTTGCAGTAAATATTGTTCTTTTTGTGTGGTGCCTTATACCCGTGGTGAGGAAGTTAGTCGTCCGTTTGATGATGTGCTGGCAGAAATTGCCGTTCTGGCGGAGCAGGGCGTGCGCGAAGTTAATCTACTGGGGCAAAATGTTAATGCCTATCGCGGTGAAATGAACGATGATGAGCCCGCTGACCTGGCTCTGCTGATTCATTATGTGGCACAGATTGGCGGCATTGAACGCATTCGTTTTACCACCTCACACCCGATTGAATTTAATGATGACCTGATTCAGGTATATGCTGAAGTGCCAGAACTGGTCAGCTTTCTACATCTGCCAGTGCAGTCTGGTTCTGACCGCATTCTGACCGCGATGAAGCGTGGTCATACGATTGCTGAGTACGTTGAAATTATTCACCGATTGAAACAGGTACGACCAGACATTGCTATTTCCTCTGACTTTATTATTGGCTTTCCTGGTGAAACGGATGAAGACTTTGCTGATACGATGAAACTGGTCGAAGTAATTGGTTTTGATCAGTCTTTCAGCTTTATTTATAGTGCAAGACCGGGAACGCCTGCGACAGAACTGTTTGACGGCACCACTAGCTTAATAAAAAAACACCGACTGGCTATTTTGCAAAGCGCGATTGCAGCGAATGCAGCAGCTATTAGTCAACAAATGGTTGATACGGTGCAGCGTGTTCTGGTCGAAGGTGTTTCAAGAAAAAGTGATACACAGATTTCGGGGCGGACTGAAAATAATCGGGTGGTGAATTTTGCGGGTGATAGATCATTGATTGGCCAGTTTGTCGAAGTAAAAATTACTCATGCCTTCACCAACTCATTGCAGGCAGAAGTTCATAATGCAGTTGAATTAACAGCTGTGTCAACCAGTGCAACACCTAATTTTGTTGGCGAAGAACTTTTCTCACAGTAACATTGTCTGCCCTGTATGACACAGAAACCTTCAAGTCAGTCTCAAGCAGTGAGTATTCATTTTGAGTTGGTGCCGGCAGATAATGCCAGACTGGCAAATTTATGTGGACCGTTTAATGAATATTTATCTCAGCTGGAAAAACATTTTAATGTCAGCATTGATAATCGCAGTAATCACTTTGAAATACGAGGTGATGAAGATTGTTTAAAAGCAGTCAAGACAGTTGTACAGACGCTTTACAATGTTGCCGGCCATGAATATCTTTCTCCTGCTAAAATACAGCTTTATCTTAGTGATAACCGGTCAGATGAGCTTGCCAGGGTTAAAACTAAACAATCTGTGACGATGATTGACCCGCATAGACAGAACCATTACGTAGACAATAAACCGCAAACGGAAGCAAGCAAAATGGATAATTTATCTGGTCATGCACAGCAAGAAACACGCTTTAATGATAGCGAAGCAGAAACTGTACAACCATACAGCAGTGTTAAAAGTCGACCGGGTAAAGTAATCGGCCGAGGTACAAGCCAGCAACAGTATCTGGAGCAGATAAAAAATAATGATTTAACCATTGGTGTCGGTCCAGCAGGTACGGGTAAGACCTACCTGGCCGTTGCCAGCGCGGTTGAAACACTGGAGAATGGGCGAGTTGATCGAATTATACTGGTGCGGCCAGCAGTTGAAGCGGGTGAACGACTGGGGTTTTTGCCTGGTGATCTGGCGCAGAAAATCGACCCCTATCTTCGTCCTATGTATGATGCACTTTTTGATGTGATGGGGCAGCAGAAAGTAGCAAAAGCAATGGAGCGAAATGCGATTGAAATTGCTCCGCTGGCTTATATGCGTGGGCGAACATTAAAGGATTCATTTATTATCCTTGATGAAGCGCAAAATACCACGATTGATCAGATGAAAATGTTCCTAACGCGAATTGGTTTTGGCTCCAGCGTTGTTGTAACGGGTGATATAACTCAGGTCGATTTACCGCGGGAAAAAACCTCAGGTTTACGTCATGCATTAAAAATTCTCTCCGGTGTTGAAGGTGTCGGTATTACACAATTCAATCGAGGTGATATCGTGCGTCATCCACTAGTTGAAAGAATTGTGCATGCCTATGAACAGGATGAATCGAAGTAAACATGCCCAGATCGATGCCATTGACAGTAGAAATTAGCCTGTCTGAAAGTATAACTGTTAATGATGATGTGCCTGAACTTCAATTGTTCAGGCAATGGGCCACAGCGGCGTATAGCAATACAGTCAATAACCGGCAGGCGGTTCAATTACCCGGTCAGCACGCTCTTACTGATGAACCATTGCCTGCCAGTGTAAACGTTTATATTGCTGGTACTGAAGAAATTCAACAACTGAATTATCAGTTTCGGGATAAAGACCAGCCAACCAATGTGTTATCTTTTCCAATGCAATTAATGGATGAAGTTGTTATAGATGAAATGAATATGACGATGTTAGGTGATATTGCTCTGTGTGCAACGGTAATAAAACAGGAAGCACAAGCACAGGGTAAAAGCATTGAGTCACACTGGGCGCATATGGTGATACACGGTATGTTGCATTTGCAGGGTTTTGATCATACTGAACAGGCACAGGCTGAGGCAATGGAACAGCTTGAAATAACACTTTTAGACCAACTTGGATTCGCTAATCCTTATCAATAATTCAATGCATAAAAAACTACCCAAACGCTCACTTTTTCGTATTGTTAAAGATCTATTTTTAAAAAAGGAAGATGAGCATGCTGCATTATTGCAACATTTGCGAGAGTCTCAACGTAATGGGGTTCTCAGCCTGGATTCTCTCATGATGATTGAAGGAGTGTTTCAGGTAGCGGAAATGCGGGTACGGGATATTATGGTATCGCGCTCACATGTTGTGGCAATTAATATGGATATGGGTGTTGAGGGTATGCTGTCAATTGTGGCAAATTCAGGCCATTCCAGATTTCCAGTGGTAAATGAAAGTCTGGATGATGTTGAAGGCATTTTGCTGGCAAAAGATTTGACACATTATCAGTACGAAGAGAGCCGTTCATCCTTTGAATTAAAAGACATAATGCGCCCAGCTATCTTCGTTCCAGAAAGTAAGCGTTTAAATATTTTATTAAAAGATTTTCGCAAAAGCCGAAATCACATGGCAATTGTTATTGATGAATATAGCGGGGTTGCTGGCGTTGTTACCATTGAAGATGTGCTGGAACAGATTGTTGGCGAGATTGATGATGAGCATGATGCTGCAGATGTGATGAATATCCGTCGCAGTGGTTTTAAACGTTACAATGTTCGAGGCCTGACTCCCATAGAAGAGTTTAATCAGTTTTTTGATGAAAGATTTTCAGCGGGTAAGTTCGATACGATGGCGGGTTTAGTTACACATGAATTAGGTCATTTACCGCAACGTGGTGAAGAAGTATTAATGGATAAGTATCATTTTAAAATTATTAGCGCAAATTCAAGACGGGTTAATGCCATGCAGTTAAACCTGTTGCCTGAAGTTGCTGAAATTGCTACTGAGACAGTTACCTCATCGGTTGATATCATCCATAATAAAGAAGCCTGAACCGCGATTGAATCGATAAATTGATGTGAACTTAACCATGCCTGATACCGCATCTGGAAGGCCATTACTTTCTACCGGCACTTATTCCCTGTTATTAATAACCAGTGTTATCGTGGGAGCACTGGCGACACTTGCTTTTGCACCATATAATCAGGTCTGGCTGGTTTTTGTTTCGCAGGCGATCATCTTTACTCTATGGCAACAGTTAACACCAGTAAAGGCATGGCTAAGCGGCTGGTTATATGGGGTCGGATTGCAGTTTTCAGGGGTAAGCTGGATTTACTATAGCCTTCATGTTCACGGTGGTACGCCCACGCCGTTTGCCATTATGCTGGTTTTCTTACTTGCCTGTTACCTGGGTATTTATACTGGTTTTACCGCCTATATCGTGACGCGATTTTGTCCACCAAAGCCGGTTTTGCGGTTACTCTTTTTTTATCCTGCGGCCTGGGTGGTATTTGAATGGTTGCAGGGCTATGTGTTAACGGGGTTTGCGTGGATGCAAACCGGTTATACACAGATTGATTCACCCCTTGCAGGTTATGCCCCCCTGTTAGGCAATCATGGAGTTGGTGGTCTGGTTGCGATGAGCGCTGGTGCCCTGGCGCTTTTGTGTTCGCAATTTTATGCGTTTTTTAAGCATAATAATTTAGTGTGGCAAAAAAGTGTATACGCTGTCCTGTTGATTGCACTTATCTGGTTTGTCGGTATTTTACTTAAACCCATTAACTGGACGCAGCCGCATGGCAAGCCAATAAAAATCAGTCTTATTCAGGGCGATGTTCCACAGTCATTAAAATGGAGCTCGGCGATGTATCAGCCGACACTGGATCGGTATCGAAAGCTAACCTTAAAGCAAAATAAAAATGTTGATCTTATTGTCTGGCCAGAAACGGCGGTACCGAATCTCAGCTCTCATGTACAGCCCTTTATTCATGAAATGAAGCTGGCGATGCAGACTCGAGGCACTGATTTAATGTTTGGTATTTTTGTCAGAAACCAGGCAGGACAATTGTTAAATAGTGTGTTGAATATTAACGGTGAAATTTACAGTAAGCGCCATCTGGTGCCTTTGGGCGAATACATTCCCTTACGCTTTCTCGTTGATTTCTTCAGGCGATGGGTGAATATACCCATGTCTGATCTTGCCAGTGGTAATAACAGGCAGCCGTTAATGTATGCTGCAGGTATTCCGGTAGGGGTTTCTATTTGTTTTGAAGAAGCCTTTGCGCGAGATATTTTAATTGGTTTGCCACAGGTGCAGTTGCTGGTGAATGTGAGTAATGATGCCTGGTTTGAGCATTCTCAGGAGCCTTATCAGCATCTGGCGATAGCGCGAATGCGAGCGCTGGAATCAGGCCGTTATATGATCCGCTCAACCAATACTGGTGTCAGTGCAATTATTGGTCCACATGGTGACATTATTAAGCAGGCTCCCTTGTTTAAGATAGCAACATTAAGTGGTCGCGTTCAACCCTTGATTGGCTCAACCCCCTATGTTATCTGGGGTGATTATTTGATTTTATTAATTTGTGGGTCAATTCTGGCGTTCGGTATAGTGAGCGTCTACACTTTAAGAAAATAGCGTATTTTTTTGTGATATGACGGGCTAAAAAAATAGTTATTTTGTCTGATTTTCATCATTGATTAAAAGGATGATTATAGTATGGGTGTTGTTCCTAAATATTGTCATCGTGGCCTACGGCTAGGACTCAGCCCTCGATAAAACGGGCGATCAATAAAATGAAAGACAATCACCTCATTTTATTGTTATTTTCACTATTGTGTCTGTTGTTATCAACAAGTGTGTTTAGCCATCCTCCTGATACAGATACCTACAACTCTTCTGGTAACAGCAAAGCACCATCGGTAGATAATGCTGAGGTGAAGCTCAGCACGCTGGTTACAACAAATACAGAAAACACACAGGTACTGGCAAAGATCAATGCTAATATGTTGTATGAAAATTACGATCAATTAACTTCCCTGCACTCATCTCAAATAGAAACTCAACAATCCCAACCGATTGGGATTGATTTAGTGGTGAATCCAGACGTTAAAGCGGTTACTGAGAAAAAACTTATCCGGCTGCGGCAGTTATTTTTACGGGCTGAAAATGCGCTGAAAAATGGCGATAACAAAAAGTATTTTTTACTCGCGGATCGGCTCAAAAAGTATCCGTTATACCCGTATCTGCAATATGAGTGGTTAAAAAAACATCTGGGCAATAATCACCAGGTAGAACATTTTTTAAATACGCAGCAATTGTCGAGGTATGCACCGATACTAAAGCGTAAATGGTTATACCATCTAGCAAAACACAAACGCTGGAAAATATTCTTACAGCATTACACCAATATGCATGAAAGGGTGTTAAGTTGCTATTATCGCCGCGCTCAGTTTGCCCTCAATAAAAAACAACTGGCACTTAAAGCCGCCACAAAACTCTGGGCGGTAGGCTATTCCCAGCCGAAAGAATGCGATCCGCTGTTTGCAAAGTTAAAGCGTTCCAATTTTTTTACCCAGAACTTGCGCTGGAAACGTTTTGATGCCGCCTTACGTAATAATAAAATTCGCCTGGCGATATATGTGAAAAAACAAATGTCAGTCGCTTACCAGGCCACAGCACAGTTGTGGTTGAATTTGTACCACAATCCGGCACGGTATATTCATGTATTGCTTCACTCACCTAAAACGGCTCAGTCAGCACAAATGTTTAGCCATGCAATAGACAGACTGGCAACCAGAGATATTGATTTGGCAATCGTCCTGTGGGATGCGAATAAACAAAAATTTAAACTTGACCGGAAATATGCGGAAAAGCTTGAAGAACACCTTGCTTTAGTTTTGGCATATAAGGGAGAGTCGGGTGCCTATGAACGTTTTGGCCAGTTAAAAAATCTGGATGAAAGTAGTCGGGAATGGCGTGTCCGCTCAGCACTTTCTGAGCAAAATTGGGGTCGAGTGATTGCTGCAATACAGGCATTAAACCGTGTGCAACAAAAAAGTGAAAGATGGCAATACTGGCTGGCGCGAGCCTATCTTAAGACAGGAAAAGTTGAACAGGCAGAAAGATTGTTTTCAGTGCTTGCGGTTAAACGTAGTTTTTATGGCTTTCTTGCGGCAGACAGAATGGACAGCATGTATCAACTTGTGGATAACCCAATAATGGTTGCATCAGATGAAATTACCCGATTAAAAAATAAAAAATCGTTTCAGATTGCCTATGAATTTATGTCGCTTGGTCGTGAGCAACAGGCAAAATTGCAATGGTGGTATGCGTTAAAACCATTAAATAAAAATGAAATAATGGTTGCAGCAAAACTGGCACAGCAGTGGCATTGGGATGAAATTGCGATTTTTACCCTGGCTAAAATAAAATACTGGAATGATATAAAAATGCGTTTCCCACTCGGTTATGCCGATAAAATTTATGAAAATGCAGCGCAGCAAAAACTTAATCCAGCGATTTTATTTGGCTTGGTACGCAGAGAAAGCGCCTTTAATAAACAAGCGTATTCACCGACCACCGGAGCGCGTGGTTTAATGCAGATTCTACCAGGAACAGGTCGGCAGATTGCGCGTCATTTCAGGGAGCGCTGGCGTGGGAGTGACAGCCTGTATAACCCGATAAGAAATTTGAAGTATGGTTCCTATTACTATCAACATCTGCTCAAAAAATTTGATGGACACTATGCGCTTGCGCTTGCTGCTTACAATGCTGGGCCTGGTCGGGTCAAACAGTGGCTGCCAGATGAGGCGCTGCCTGCTGACATCTGGATTGAAACCATTCCATTTAAGGAAACGCGTGAATATGTTATCTCAGTGCTTGCCTACACGCTTATTTATCAGCAGCGTACGGATAGCAATACACTGTCGATGTCTGAACTGACAAAAGAGGTGATGCCGCTGTCAGAGAAGCACTGAAAAGTCTTTTCAAACCGTGTTTTTCAATGCTGCCTAAGTTGCGCCATCAGGCTTCGTGTGAGGCTGGCGGCAGATAAATATCGATCCAGAACACGGTGTTCAATCATTTCAATATCAAGCATTAACCAGTCATAACATTCTGCACCTGATTCCATCATCGAATCAGCAACATCATTCACATCATTTTTGATATAACGTGTTATTTCACTGGCTTCCTCATTATTTACGCTACCCGATTGAATCGCGTATTTTTTTACGGTTTCCAGCGCGGCCTGTAAGGATAGATAACCTGACTGTGTTTGAGTCAGGATGCTTTCCATATCAATTATCATTTGGTTGTAGGTGATCAGTAGGTGATTACGATGGGTAAAGTTAGGGCGACGAACATTGGTCTTGTTATTCACCAATTTGCTCCTGATTTCTGTTCGGGTTCTGGTTGAATATCATGTAGAATCCGCTTCAATTAATATCTGTTATTATTTATAGACCACCTACTTTAAAACTGCGTAAGCACCCGACGAACTGTATAAAACTATTATGAATGAAGAATATAATCCACATGCAATTGAAGCTGAGGTCCAGCATCGCTGGCAACAACAGTCTGCTTTTCGGGTTGTTGAAGACAAAACCAGAGAAAAATATTACTGCTTGTCAATGTTCCCTTATCCCAGCGGTCGCCTGCATATGGGGCATGTGCGCAATTATTCAATCGGTGATGTAATCTCACGCTTCCAGCGTATGCAAGGGAAGAATGTTTTGCAACCGATGGGCTGGGATGCCTTTGGTCTGCCTGCTGAAAATGCGGCAATGAAAAATAAGGTCGCTCCGGCAAAATGGACCTATGAAAACATTGATTATATGCGCGACCAGCTTAAACGTCTGGGCTTCGGTTATGATTGGGATAGAGAACTGGCAACCTGTCGGCCTGAATACTATCGCTGGGAACAGTGGTTGTTTATACAGCTATATAAAAAAGGTTTGGTCTATAAAAAAACTGCCGGGGTGAACTGGTGTCCGCATGACCGAACCGTACTGGCGAATGAGCAGGTCATTGATGGTAAATGTTGGCGTTGTGATAGCGAAGTTGAACGCCGCGAAATCGCGCAGTGGTTTATGAAAATTACTGCATACGCTGAACAGTTACTTGATGATCTTGATACGTTAGAAAACTGGCCAGAGCAGGTGCGCACCATGCAACGCAACTGGATTGGTCGCTCTGAAGGAGTCGAGTTACAGTTTGAAGTCGAGAATGAAAATCCGCTTACGGTTTATACCACCCGTGCCGATACTTTAATGGGGGTCACTTATGTGGCGATTGCCGCTGAACACCTGCTGGCAAAAAAGGCCGCTACCAGTAATGCCAAATTGCGGTTTTTTATTGATTCGTGCAAAGTATCCAGTGTCGCCGAAGCGGATATGGCAACCATGGAAAAACGGGGTATGGCAACCGGCTTGATGGCGATTCACCCACTTTCGGGTGAATCGGTACCGGTCTGGGTGGCAAATTTTGTATTAATTGATTATGGCTCTGGCGCGGTCATGTCAGTACCAGCACATGATAACCGCGATTATGATTTTGCAAAAAAGTACGGCTTACCCATTAAGCAGGTTATTTTCCCCGCCGATGGCACGGATATCTGTGTCGATAAAGAAGCCTATGTGGAACGCGGGATATTAAAAAACTCTGGCGAGTTTGATGGTTTAAATTCCAGCCATGCGATGGATAAAATTGCAGAGAAACTACACTCAATGGACAGGGGCGAAAAACAGGTGAATTATCGTCTGCGTGACTGGGGTGTCTCCCGACAGCGCTACTGGGGAACACCCATCCCCGTGATTTATTGTGACAAATGCGGTACCCAAACGGTACCGGAAGATCAGTTGCCCGTGGTCTTGCCCGAAGACATTGAATACGGTGAAGAGGTCGGTTCACCCATCAAAAAAATGCCGGCATTTTACGAGACCAGCTGTCCATTCTGTGGTGGTGACGCAACACGGGAAACGGATACCTTCGATACTTTTTTTGAATCCTCCTGGTATTACGCCCGTTTTACCTGTCCCGATGCCGAATCTATGTTGGATGAACGTGCAAAATACTGGTTATCGGTTGATCAGTATATCGGTGGCATTGAACATGCGGTGCTGCATCTGCTCTATGCGCGTTTTTTCCACAAATTAATGCGTGATGAAGGTTTGGTGACGACTAATGAGCCTTTTGTCTCCTTATTAACTCAGGGTATGGTGCTTAAAGACGGGAGTAAAATGTCCAAGTCAAAAGGGAATACCGTTGACCCTCAGGGCTTAATTAAACAATATGGGGCGGATACTGTGCGCCTGTTTATTCTGTTTGCAGCACCACCAGATCAGTCACTGGAATGGTCAGATAGCGGTGTTGAGGGTGCTTCACGTTTCCTTAAACGCTTATGGAAGATGGTGGCTGGTCATATCACTCAGACGGGTACAGCCTTAACAAGCTCTATTGATATTGCGCAGCTCTCCACTGAGCAGAAAAATTTGCGGTGTAAATTACACGAAACCATTAGCAAGGTAAGTGACGATATGCAGCGCCGTTTTACTTTCAATACGGCTATTGCTGCGATAATGGAACTAATGAACGCACTGGCAAAATTTGATGATAATAGCCCGCAGGGTAGCATGGTAATACGCGAAGCACTGGAAAGTGTTGTGTTGATGCTATCGCCGATTGTGCCACATATTACGCAGCAACTCTGGCAGGAACTGGGTCATGAAAATTTAATTATTGATGCTGACTGGCCACAGGTGGATAAGCATGCACTGGTACGTGATGAAATCGAACTGGTGGTACAGGTTAATGGCAAGCTACGCTCAAAAATCAATGTTGCGGCGAATGCAGAAAATAAAATCATCGAAATTACTGCGCTGGCGGATGAAAAAATCATTGCCAATATAGCCGGTAAAACTGTGCGTAAAGTGATTGTAGTGCCGGGGCGGCTGGTTAATATTGTCGCGAATTAATCTGCTTATCAATTAATCCTGTAGTCGATTCTAATACCGTGGTCGATGCCTCTATTGACATCCCTGTCATAGAGTTTATTGAGTAGTATTGTTTGATACGTTACTTATGCTTCGATGGCAGTGGTTTTAGTTTCAATTCTCGCTGCGTCGCCTTAATAAATCCGTGTTTGGCATAAATATTCTGCGCTTCATCGGTGCCCAGGAAGGCGAGGAAGCGCGCTGCATTGTAGGGGTGACGGCCAGCTTTTAAGATGCCGATAACGTAGGCTACTTTACTGCCCATGTTATATGGTGCGCGGATAGCTATGCCTTCAATCTTGCGACCAATCTGCCGTTGATAAATAATTTCTGTGGTCCACACCAGACCAACATCGGTCTTGCCAGCAAGCAGGCGCAAGGGTGTTTCACGGTGATGACGTGAGGTAAACCAGGTCTTACCCTTGATCGCCCAGCAGCTCTTGCATTTTTTACTGCCGGCTACTTTTTTATAAATACCCAGATCTTTAAGCATCTTTGAACCATAGAATTTGAAGATACCCTCAGTCAAAGGATTGGGCAAAGTGACTACAATGTCGTCACGCGCCAGGTCTCGCGGTCCTTTGATATGTTTAGGGTTGCCCTCGAGCACTTCTAATGCGAGTTTATTGTGGGTGTATATCATATAGTCATTCATCATATTTTTATTATGTAGCTTTTTGAGATGATTAACGTTGACGCTGGCAAACAGGTCGGGATGCATGGATATCTTCTGGCCGGCAATTTTACCCTGTTGCAGAATCTGACCTTTTAGAATCTGGCCTGGTGGAATGGTTTCCACAAATATTTTCTTAATGTCGGGGTTACGTTTCTGAAACGCATCAATCAGGTCTTTCATCACCATAAACTGGTTGCCTGCCAGGTACATGGATAGGTTTGCCGTATAAGAATCGCTAATTTTGCCGTAATCAATCTTGCCATTGGCATTGAAGGTGCGGTGGTCGTGACCTTTGCCGACATCTTTACCTGCCAGGGCTATATTGCTGATCAAACAGCTTAGTGCTAACGTTATTATTAAGGCAGCTTTTCGCTGCTTATGGATTGTTCTTAACATTTTATTTCCTCTTTTTTTTCAATGATATAGATAATATATTGCGCTATAATTTATTTCTAATCCTCTATCAATAATGAAATTATACCTAGAAAATATAGAAATCTAAAAAATAGATCAATAAAAATTAGTTTTTAATTAAAAAGACGCGGTCATATCGGTTTTATTCCAATTATAAAATATCTTTTTTTCATGTTTTCTTGCCTGATGGACGAAATGAGCCGGAAAATATGGTCAGAATTAACGTTCAGGTTATGTTTTCGCGCTTGCTCGATGGGTCGGGTAAGGGAATGCCAGGCTGCGATTGGTTCCAGAGCAAGCATAGAACCTTAAATAGCTACCCGTACATGCAGCTACGCTAAAACAGTATGGTAATATTGTTATTGTGCTCAAGGATTATTGTGTCTGGGAGCGAAACAGTGATACAAAACACCGCAATGAGAAGTAATGCCATATAATATAAAACGAACATTGATGTTGCCTGCAGTGTTATTAATGCTAAGCCTTACTTCCTGTGGTTTTCACTTGCGAGGTCGTGTCGAGCTATCGAATAATTTGTCACCGTTATATTTACAGCAAAACTCGGCTTATGCGTTGGCGCGTGACTTAAGGGCTTTGTTAAGCGGGAATGATATTGATGTGGTTGGAAAAGCTGACCAGGCTAATGCCAGCTTAATACTGCTAAGTGAGTCGAGAACACAGCATGTTTTATCGATTGACACTCGCGGGAGGGCGCGTGAATATTTGTTAACCTATCGTGTTCAGGTTCAGTTTAAAGGGGTAAGGATTAAACCAACCCGTGATACCATTTCGATAAATCGCACTTTACTGTTTGACCCGAATGCAATCCTGGCGGTAACCGATGAGCGGGCAACGATCTACCGTGATATGCGACGTGATGCCGCAAGTCGTATTCTTGTCAGATTAGAGGCGCTAGATACGGCAGCTAAAGCTAAAGCAAAGAGGAACGAATAAACGTGAATGTTCGTCCCGACCAGTTAAGTGCCATATTGCCAAAAAAAATTTACCCGCTGTATTTTGTTGGTGGCGATGAGCCATTACAACAGATGGAAGCAAGCGATGAAATTCGCCAGTTTCTACGTTCTCAGGATTACAGTGAACGCGAAGTACTGGATATTGATGCTAATTTTGACTGGCAGATTTTTATTGAAGAAACCGCGAGTATGTCGCTATTTGCCACTCGGCGTATTCTGGAATTACGCATACCTTCAGCCAAACCTGGGAAGCAGGGTGCGCAGATATTAAAGCAGTACTGTCAACGACCAGCTGAAGATACGGTGGTTTTTATTCATGCGGGTAAAGTTGAGGCCAGCGCGAAAAAAAGTGTCTGGTTTAAGGCCATTGAACAAGTGGGCATGGTGGTACAGTGTTGGCCGGTGAATGTTGGAAAATTACCCGCCTGGGTAAAACAACGTTTTTTGCAGTGTGAGATGCAGCCTGATGCAGATGTTGTGGCTTATATCAGTCAGCAGGTTGAGGGTAATTTACTTGCTGCGGCGCAGGAAATTGACAAGTTGTTTCTGTTAATGGGCCCCGGAAAAGTAACCTATGCCGATATTGCTCAAGCCATTGCCAAACAATCGCGCTATAGTGTTTTCGAATTGACTGATATGATGCTAAAAGGCGATCAGACACGCGTTGTTCGAATTGTTGATGGCTTAAAAGCTGAAGGGATTGAAACGATTTTTATCAATGGTATGCTGGCAAGAGACATCCGTTTATTGTGTAAAGCGGCGCAACATCCGCAGTCCGCTGATTCTGTGCTGAGCCGTTCCGGCATCTGGAGTAACCGCGTGATATTGTTCAAATCCTGTCTGTCACGTCACTCACCACGTTTTTTTCAGGCGATGTTAAAACGTTGCGCTTTGATCGACAGTGCGAGTAAAGGCATGGCACAAGCAAATGTGTGGGATGAACTACAGGGGTTGTGTTTTCGTATTGGTGGTCGCAGTCGGTCGGTGTGACCGATGATGTCACGGTGGTCTCAGCGCAAAAGCATTTCAACTACGCGCCCAAGTTCGATATAATACAGCGTTACTGTTTATGTAAGATATTCTTTTAATTGAGCCCTTAATATTATGAATGCAAACGTCCAGCCGCCAGAAATAAATATTGAAAAGTATATGCTTGATGTCGGTAGACGCGCGCGCATTGCATCGCGTGAAATCGGACGGGCTGAAACCGGCGTTAAAAATCGGGTGCTTACAGAAATTGCCTCGTTGATTGAAACTCAGGTCGAAAAACTGGTGCAGGCGAACCAGCTTGATCTGAATGCGGGTAAGGTCAAAGGGCTCAGTGCCGCATTGTTAGATCGACTGGAATTAACCCCGGCGCGCATTACTGCAATGGCTGAAGGTTTGCGTCAGGTTGCGAGCCTGCCTGACCCAGTTGGCGGTATAACTGATCTGGCGTACCAGCCATCCGGCATACAGGTTGGGCACATGCGTGTGCCACTGGGTGTTATTGGCATTATTTACGAATCTCGCCCCAATGTTACTGCCGATGCGGCTGCGTTGTGTCTTAAGTCGGGCAATGCAGTAATTTTACGTGGCGGTTCCGAAGCGCTACACTCAAATCAGGCGGTGGCTAGCTGCATTAAACAGGGGCTTGAAGCAGCGGGCTTGTCTGCGGATGTGGTACAGGTGGTTGAAACCACTGACCGCGCCGCAGTCGGTGAATTGCTGCGGATGAAAACCTGTGTGGATGTAATTATCCCTCGTGGTGGTAAAGGTTTAATTGAACGGATTAGTAATGAATCACTGGTTCCGGTAATTAAGCATCTTGACGGCATCTGTCATGTATATATTGATAGTGATGCGGATGTTAAAAAAGCGGTAAACGTGGCATTTAATGCCAAGACCCAGCGCTATGGCACCTGTAATACACTGGAAACACTGCTGGTTGCTGAGTCAATTGCCAGTTTGATATTGCCCGATCTTTGTGCCCGTTATGTGGCAGAAGGCGTGGAATTAAGAGGTTGTGAACGCAGTAGAAAAGTGTATGCGAAAATGCAGCCTGCGACTGAACAGGACTGGGATACGGAGTACCTTGCGCCCATTTTATCAATAAAAATAATTGATGATATAAGGAGTGCCATCAATTTTATTAATACGCATAGCTCACAGCATACGGAGTCAATTATTACTGAAAATTACACCAACGCACGCCAGTTCTTGCGTGAAGTTGATTCCAGCTCGGTAATGGTGAATGCCTCCACCCGGTTTGCGGATGGTTTTGAGTATGGCCTGGGCGCTGAAATTGGTATCAGTACCGATAAGCTGCATGTACGAGGTCCGGTTGGACTGGAAGGACTGACCAGCCAGAAATTTGTGGTGCTTGGGGACGGGCATATTAGAAGCTAAACAGTGATAAAATTTAATTGTTTCAGTATCAGTATCGTGAAGAGAGTGGTTTATCAATACAATCTTGACCGACCACCGGCTTAATGATCGGTATTTTTGGAGGCACCTTCGACCCAGTTCATTATGGCCACTTAAAACCGGCACAGGCTGTTTTGCAGGCGTTGGGGCTTTCTCACATTCGGTTCATTCCCAATCGGATTCCGCCTCACCGCCAACAGCCCTGGTTATCTGTTAAACAAAGGCTGATCTTATTAGACCTGGCATTACAGGATTATGCCGAATTTATTCTTGATCAGTGTGAACTAAACCGTGATGGTCCGTCTTATATGGTGGATACACTGCAAACGCTCAAACAGACATTTGTGAGCGAATCGCTCTGCCTTATTCTGGGGCTGGATGCTTTTATCGGGTTTGATGCCTGGTATCGGTGGCAGGATATTTTGCAGTTATGCCATCTGGTTATTACACCACGTCCGGGGGTTGAGTGGCCGACAGGTAAAATAAGTGAGCAACTCGGAGCAAGAATCACCGATGATGCAAAGTTGTTAGAAACCGAAGCAACGGGACGAATCCTGTTACAATCTGTGCCACAATTGGCGATTTCATCAACAGAGATAAGGCAATGCCTGCAACAGGGTCGGTTGGTGCAGGCATTGCCCGCGCAGGATGCGTCAATAAATAAGTTAATGCCGCCAAAGGTTTATCAACAATTAATGAGGTTTTCTCAGTATGACTGAAATGGGTTTAAAAACCATCGCTATCTGTGCGCTGACAGAAGTGAAGGCCGAAGATATAATATCAATGGATGTAAAAGATAAAGCGTCATTTACTGACTGGATAATTGTTGCCAGTGGTACCTCCAGTCGCCATGTTAAATCGATTGCGAATAACGTGGTGGTTGAAGCTAAGCAAGCGGGTGTCCAGCCCTTAGGTGTTGAGGGCGACGATACGGGGGAATGGGTGCTGGTAGATTTGGGGGATGTAATTGTGCATGTGATGCAAAAAGACGTTCGCCAGTTTTATGATCTGGAAAGTCTCTGGCAGCTAGACACTAGCCGTCGTGAGGAAGCTTAGGTCTCACCGGAACGAATGTAAGGAAGAAAGGGAAATCATTTGCGGATACATTTAATCGCTATCGGGCATAAAATGCCTGCCTGGGTTGATCTTGCCTGTGAGGATTATGGTCGTCGCCTGCCTGCTGAAATTCGTCTTGATACTATTTTATTGCCTTTAATGAAACGGGGCAAGAACCCTGACCTGGCCCGTATTAAACGTGACGAAAGCCGGAAGCTACTTACTGCGGTGCCAAAAAATTCTACTATTGTCGTACTGGATGTACTGGGGCTATCTCTATCGACACCAAAGCTATCTAAAATGCTGGCTAACTGGATGCAGCAGGGTCAGGATGTATCACTCATTATCGGCGGCCCAGATGGGGTCTCGGACGAATTGCTTGGATTGGCAAAGCTTAAAATTTCACTGTCTGCACTCACTTTTCCGCACACGCTCATTCGTGTCATGCTAATGGAACAATTGTACCGGGCGTGGACAATTTTGAATAATCACCCTTATCACCGAGCATAATAGTGTCCCGCTCGCTGTAAAGATAATATTATGACGGATACTCAAATCGTACTTGCTTCAGCTTCACCGCGACGGCGTGAGCTGTTGGAACAAATTGGGATAACCAGTATTGTCCATGCGGTTGACCTTGATGAAAGTGTTTTAGCTGAGGAAGTGGCAGAAAATTATGTACAACGTCTAGCACTGGCGAAAGCGAAACAGGCCTACCAGGAGATCGTTCTGGATGCGAATGTTTCTAACCCGTCACCCATCGTCGTTTTAGGGAGTGATACTACGGTAGTAGTTGATGGAGAAATACTGGGCAAACCGAATAATTCGACCCATGCCTGCGAGATATTGGCTAAACTTTCAGCCAGGGCACATTTTGTTTATACCGCCGTGGCACTGATGACTGAAGTGGACGTGTTACAGGGGCTAAGCTGCAGTGAAGTGTGTTTTACCAGGCTAACACGACAGCGTATTGAACAATATGTGGCAACAGGAGAGCCGATGGGTAAAGCCGGTGCTTACGCCATACAGGGGCGGGCGGCACAGTTTGTGAAATCCATTCATGGTAGTTACTCTGGTGTGATGGGTTTGCCTCTCTATGAAACCACAGAATTATTATTACGTGGAAACATTAATCCACTAATACTCACCCATTAATTTAATCGTCATACTACTGAATTGTAATTCAATAGCAGATAAACAGGTTTAAGCATTGTGAACAGAGCACTAAGTAAGGAAATATTAATTAACATTACACCGCAGGAGACCCGCGTTGCCTTTCTTGAAAATGGCATGTTGCACGAACTGTATATTGAACGTAATCGCAGTCGTGGATTAGTCGGTAATGTCTATAAAGGCAGAGTGGTGCGTGTGTTACCCGGTATGGAAGCTGCTTTTGTCGAAATAGGGCTGGAAAAAGCCGCATTTTTACACGTTTCCGATGTCACAGTAAAAACGGAAAGTCATACCATGCCGCATATTGGTCAGGTATTGCATGAAGGTCAGACGGTATTGGTGCAGGTTATTAAAGATCAGCTAGGAACCAAGGGCGCACGTTTAACCTCGAATATTACCATTCCTTCTCGTTATCTGGTTTTTATGCCCTATAGCGATAATATTGGTGTATCAACTCGCATAGAAAGTGAAGAAGATCGTGATCGCTTGCGAAATATGGTGCTGGCGCAAGAACATAGAAATAAAGAAGCAGGTTATATTTTGCGTACTGCGGCAGAAGTTGCTGATGAAAAGGCCATTGCCAGCGACATTAAATACCTGAATCGTTTATGGGAAAACCTGAATAATTCTGACGCTATAGAGGTTGGTAATGTGGTGCATAAAGATCTGCCACTTTATTTACGTGTATTGCGTGATATGGTGGATGAAGGACTCGAAGTTATACGTGTTGATTCACGGGAAACATTCAAAATTATGCAGGAGTTTGCCGAAAAATATGTGCCTGAAGTCGTTGAGTTTATCGAGCACTACCCTGGTGAGCGTCCAATTTTTGATTTACACGGTGTAGAAGATGAAATTCAGAAAAGCCTCGAACGTAAAGTTCAACTTAAATCAGGTGGGTATCTGATTATTGATCAGACTGAAGCGATGACAACCATTGATGTTAACACCGGGGCTTATGTTGGTAGCAGAAACCTGGAAGAAACGATTTTTAAAACTAATCTTGAAGCGGCACAGGCTATCGCCAGACAGCTAAGATTAAGGAATCTGGGTGGTATTGTCATTCTGGACTTTATTGATATGCTTGAAGAAGAACACAAACGCCAGGTTTTGCGCGCACTGGAAAAAGCCCTGGAAAGAGATCATGCTCGAACCAGTATTTGTCAGGTGTCTTCGTTGGGTCTGGTCGAAATGACACGCAAACGAACCCGTGAAAGTCTGGAGCATGTATTGTGCGGAACCTGTCCTACCTGTAAAGGGCGGGGTACCATTAAAACAGCTGAAACGGTATGTTATGAGATTTTTAGAGAAATTCTGCGCGAAGCCAGACAGTTTGATGCAAAGGAACTACTAGTGCTTGCGGCTCAGGATGTGGTGGACATGCTGGTTGATGAAGAATCGAGCAGTCTTGCTGAACTGGTCGATTTTATCGGTATCCCGATTAAATTTCAGGTTGAAGCGCTGTTTACCCAGGAACAGTATGATGTCGTGATTCTATAAATTAGCCAGTCAACAATGATAAATAAAAGTTATTAGTTAAAACTATGATACGTTGGTTACTGCGGTTTCGACTTTGTGTAATTGTCAGTCTGGCGGTTATATTAATACTTGCGGCCATTGCGTTTAGTCTGGTTCGTGCTGTACTTCCCCATGCCACCGGTTATAAAGCCAAAATAGAAGCTGAATTAAGTCAACAAATTGGTCTGCCGGTTCATGTTGAGGGTATTGATGCAGACATGCACTGGTTTTCACCGCGTTTAAAATTGTTGCAGGTGTCTGTTTATAATGCAACAAATAAAGTCCCTTTATTCCATTTTAAAAAAATATTATTTGAACTGGACACGTTTCGCAGCCTGCTTCGTGGTGAACTTACAGTGGGTGAAATTAGCCTGGTTGGTGTTACTCTTTCAGTTGAAAAGCAGACCAGAAACCGCTGGCTGATTCAGGGAGTAGAGATTAAGAATAATCAATCAACAGGTATGGCAGAAAAATTACTGTATACCTTGCAACATGCAAATTATTCACTTTTAGACAGTAATATCTATTATCGTGATCTAACTAAAAACAAGCTGTCGCTAAATTTACTCGATGTTAATGTTAATGTTAAAAACTATCTGGATAATCATACGCTGGACTTAAATATGAAGCTACCAGCGGGTTATGGTCAAGACCTGCATGTTGTCGCAGAACTGAAAGGAGTGCTGGATAAATCCATTAGTGGCAAGCTTTATATTAATGGCAGCGGCATAAACCTGAAGCAGTGGAAGCGATATTTTGACTGGTTGCCTGATTTCAGGTTGAGTGGTGTTGTTAGTAGTTCAGTCTGGCTAACAGTAAAAAATAACTTACTCACTAAAGTCGTCGCTCAGCTAACTGCAATGGATTTTTCAATTGCAAACAGCAAGGAAAAAATTTCGTCCTGGAAAGTTGATAAACTTTCAACCTTGTTGCGGCTGAAGAAATTGAATAAACAGTGGCGTTTAAATATATCCAGTCTGGAAATGGAGCAGAAAGGAAAACCTTTGTGGCCAGAACCAGTGAATATTATTGCTGGTATTGACGGTAATAATCTGTTTTTTAATGCAGACTTTTTACGGTTGCAGGATATTTTGAAAATTGCAAATATTATTGCTGCGGACAGTAAGCCGTTAAAAGTAATCGCCGGGCTGAAACCCGTTGGGGATATTTATAATCTCCAACTAATGTACTCAGGGAGTAATGCTGGAAATACTCGGCTACAGGGTGATTTCGCTAATTTTGGTTTTAATCTGCAGCATGTACCTGTTGTAGTGGCTGGGTTGGGCGCCCGTATAAAATTTAATAAAAATAAAATTAATATCCAGTTTTTGTCACAGAATGTGACTATCACGTTAGCTAATTTATTTCGCCAGCCTTTGCTGGCAAAAGTACTGACAGGTAAGGGCGTTGTCCAGTTTTCAAAGCAATTTAAAAAGAATCATGCCTGGTCATTTTCTACACCATTATTGCACATAAAAAATGCACATATAGATACCTACTCGCGCTTATCGTTAACTATGCCGCCAGTAATTACGGTAGTAAAATCAACATCTTATGCTTCGAAAAAGAAAGTCAATCCGAAAGTAGGAAAGTTGTTGGCGCAAGCGCAACAACACCTGTTTATTGATATGCAAACAAGTTTTTATGATGCGTATACTAAATATACCTCCGTTTATTTACCCGTGGGAATAATGCAGCCAGCTTTAGTTAACTGGCTGGATAATTCAATTCGTGGCGGGTATACCGAAGCAGGCAGTTTTATTTTACATGGTAATGCGGATGATTTTCCTTATGCTGATGGTAGTGGCGTGATGGAGATTTTATTTCACCCGGTAAACATTAATCTAAAATTTCTCCATAACTGGCCTGCAATTTCAAATTTATCCGCAAATATAAAATTTTATAATCAAAGCATGTCGATTTATGATGGCATTGGAAATACCAGTAATGGTTACATATCAAATGTCAGTGCAAGTATCCCTGACTTAGAGAAACCTCAGTTAAAAGTAAAGGCAAAAATTGTTTCTTCAATAAAAAATTTACAGCACTATATAACGCACTCTCCACTGGAGGCTTCTCTTGGTAAAACATTTAGAATCTTTAAGTTTAAGGGAGAGACGCTGTTAGATCTTTCCTTAAATATCCCGTTATATGCTGATGTTGTAACGCCTTCATATAAGGGTGATCTGAGGTTAAATCATGTAAGCTGGTATTACCCTGAACTGGCATATTCACTTAAAAACGTCAATGGGAATTTCCATTTTACTAAAAATAGTATTACCGCAACACGAGTGCGTGCATTAATCGATGGCCGCCCTGTTCTTTTGTCTGCCCACACCATTAAGAAAAACACCAATCCAGAAGTTATATTTAAAATACATGGCCCTATTAATATAGATACCTTGCTGAAGACATATAAATGGGTACCGAAAAACTGGTTGACAGGCGTATCACCCTGGGATATATCTGTGTTTGTCCCATTTCATCCAAAAAAATATCTAGTGCATGTCAATGCAGAATCAACATTAAAAGGTGTTTCTATTAAGGTTTCAGATGCGGTAAGTAAACTGGAAAAACAGGTAATACCCGTGTCCATTGCATTGGATGTTATGGCTAAGGATAAATTAAGGATTAAGCTTAAAAGTAAGAAAATCATCTCATTATCTGTGCTGAAAGATAGCGCTGGATTAATTACATTTTCTGTGAGTTCACCGATGGTTATCGGTAAGGGCGATTTTGTCGAAGGACTGGATAAACAGACAAAGGTTAATTTAAATCTGGATAAATTAGATTTATATGCACTGCTAAAATCTAAAGCCAATAAACAGGTAAGTGGAAGAATTCGACCAACAGATTTCCCACCCCTGAACTGGCAGATAAAAACTTTATTGTGGAATGGCTGGACGTTTAATAACATTTTTTTAAAAACGAGCAGGCAACAGCACGGCATGGTAATAAATAAGCTTAAATTAACGGGGCCAGCGATGACACTGGATGCTAAGGGAAGTTGGTTATCCAATTGGCGCTATAAAAATAAAACGGTTTTTTCCGGCAATATTCATAGTGATAATATGGGGACTACTTTAGCCGGGTTAGGTTTTGAAAAAAGTATTGAAAAAAGTAAGCTGGATGCAAGATTTAATGCAAGTTGGCAAGCAGAGCCTTATTCATTATTGTGGAAAAATGTAACAGGTAAAACAACATTTAATCTTAAAAATGGCACTATTCCAAATGTGAATCCTGGTGCTGGTGGGCGTTTACTCGGTTTAATGAATGTTTTTCAACTAACGAATCGTTTGGCATTAAATTTCAAGGATGTCTATAAAAAGGGTTTTTCCTTCGATAAAATAGCTGGCGAACTTGATTTTGTTAATGGTGAAGGTACGCTTAAGAACTTCGATATCAAAGCTCCATCGGCAGATATTAATATGTTTGGTGATATTGGTTTGGTCAAGCACAACTATAATTTACTTATGCGTGTTAAACCACATTCTAATGGTATTGCTTTTGCTGGCGGAGCGTTGCTTGGCGGTGTTGCAGTTGGTGCAGGGTTAGCTTTAATTCAAAAAATATTTAATATTAATCTTATTGGTGATGACGTGTATACTATTACTGGGACATGGGATAAACCTGAAATAAAAAAAATAACCCAGAAAAGCGATACGAATAATGAAAACACTGACGACTATTCGTTTTAATTACTGTTTTTTTTTGCTATCTATTATCACGCTTGTTTATCTACTTTCTGTTTCTGCTTCAGTTGCAGCGCCCGCAATGAATCAGCCTACAGCATGGCTATTAAACTCTGAGCAGTGGGAGTTAAATCGGACCGGCAATAGTATCGTTAAAATGCCAGTCTTAAATCAGGTCGTCACGCACTGGATTAAGCGCGTTAAAACAGAGCCAGGTGTAAAAATTGAATTGCAGTATCCAGGCGGGGAAGATGGTGAAGTTTGGGTGCAGGAACTGGCGGACTGGCTGGTATCATTGGGCATCTCGTCAAGTCACATTTTAATGCTGCCTGGTAGCCGCGCTGATGATGTTATTAAGCTATCAATTGTGTCGTCATAAAGTCGAACAGATGGATCTTCCCATAACTGATTATTTATACCGTTATAGAAGTGCACTAATTGGAGAAGATAGTACGTGAGTAAAGTTGCAGCAATACAAATGGCATCAGGCCCCAATGTGAAAGCAAACCTGGCTGAAGCAGAAAAGTTGATAAAAATAGCTGTTCAGCAACAGGCTGAGCTTATCGTTTTGCCCGAAAATTTTGCGATTATGGGTACCTCTGAAACGGATAAAGTAAAAATTGCCGAGACATATGGTTCAGGTTTGTTGCAGGACTTTTTAAGCGAGCAGGCAAAAAAACACCATATCTGGTTAGTCGGCGGCACGGTGCCATTAACTTCAAGCGATCCAGAAAAAATATCAGCAGCTTGCCTTCTCTATGGTGATCAAGGTGAAAGCATTGCGCGTTACGATAAAATTCATTTATTTGATGTCACCATTGAAGCAGCAAACGAAAGTTATATCGAATCAGAAACGATTAGTGCTGGGAATGAGGTAGTGGTGGTGGATACGCCATTTGGTAAGTTGGGGTTAGCAGTTTGTTATGATTTACGGTTTCCTGAGCTCTTTCGTGTTATGGTTAATAAAGGCATGGAAATTTGCGTTTTACCTTCAGCATTTACCAGTCTGACAGGGAAGGTGCACTGGGAGTCGCTGTTACGTGCTCGTGCGATAGAGAATCTATCTTATATTATTGCCGCTGATCAGGGCGGCTACCATGTTGGTGGCAGGGAAACGCATGGTGACAGTATGGTGATTGATCCCTGGGGGCTAGTATTAAATCGATTACCCCACGGGACTGGCGTGATTGTTGCTGATCTGAACATGGCTAAACTAGAGCGTACCCGCGAAATGTTTCCGGTACTCACGCATAAGCGCATTAGCTGTGAGTTTAATTAAGCTTGAATGAGCGGCTAATTTAATCTGCACAGGACTGGCAGCTTAAACAAAACTGGATCAAAAAATGGGCTTCGAAAACATCATCTTCGAATTTGTGCTTATTTTCGCGGGCGCAGCAATACTTGCCACCGTCTTTCTTTATTTAAAGCAACCCATTATTCTTGCCTATATTGTTCTGGGTGTGATCGCGGGTCCGTGGGGGCTTGACCTTATTAAGGCCCCGGAACATATTGCGCAGCTCTCGCGTATCGGCGTGATCCTGCTGTTATATTTGCTTGGTATGAACCTGAAGCCGGAGCGGCTCTATCACCTGTTTAGTAAAACAGCCGTAGTCACCTTAATAACCAGTATTGTATTCCTTGCTGTTTGTACGTCAGTGGCATTGCTGTCAGGTTTTGGTTTGACTGCGAGTCTGGTTATTGGTGCATCACTGATGTTTTCCAGCACGATTGTTAGTCTTAAACTTATTCCAACCACCGCCCTGCACCATAAGCATACGGGTGAAATGATGACCAGCGTTTTATTGATGCAGGATGTCATCGCTATTCTGTTAATCCTCGTTATGACTGGCAAGCAGAATAACGAAGTATTCATTGGCATCGTTATGTTACTGGTGAAGCTACTGGTGCTGGTGCTACTTTCATACCTGCTGGTGAAGTATATTATTAACCGCCTGTTTATTAAATTTGACACCATTCGTGAGTATGCTTTTCTGCTGTCGTTAGGCTGGGGGCTGTTGCTGGCAGGGATTGCCGACTACATTGGTTTATCGTATGAAATGGGCGCTTTCATTGCGGGAGTCACCTTTGCTTCTTCACCGGTTGCAATGGTGATTGCTGAAGATCTGAAACCTTTACGCGATTTTTTTCTTATCCTGTTTTTCTTTTCCATCGGTGCGCAGTTTAATTTTCTGGTCTCGCAGGATGTTTTGAAGGCCGGCGTAGCGCTGGCGATAACCATTGTAATAATCAAACCCTTTGTATTCAAAAAAGGCTTTGAACTGATCGGTGAGAAAAAATCACTTTCAACTGAACTGGGTGTGCGTCTGGGACAGGCCAGTGAATTTTCCCTGATGGTTGCTTATACTGCGGTGACCGCGGGTTTAATTGATTTATATACTTCGTATTTAATTCAAATGGTGGTTATTATCAGCTTCGTGCTGTCAACTTATCTGGTTGTGTTTCGTTACAATACGCCTATTTCGAGTACCGAATCTCACCGCATGGACTAGGCATCTGTCCAGGAATAGAATAATGTTCTTTTATAAAACGGCAAAGTACGCCTAAATCCAGTATGTCCGACCAGCAACAAGCACAACAGCAACGACTAAATAATCAGGGTATTCATAAGCTGGATGCTGATGCGCTGGTGCGTGAGCATATTAGCTGGATGCTTGCATTGGCGCAGCGTATGTTGGGTGATCATGCGCTTGCTGAAGATGTTGTGCAGGATGCCTTTATTAACGTATTTCGCTCGCTGAGTTCATTTCAAGGTCGGTCTAGCTTAAAAACCTGGTTGCACCGTATTACAGTGAATGCCGCACTGATGAAATTACGTCGCTTAAAACGCCTGGCTGAGCAGCCAATTGATGAACTCCTGCCTGAATTCGATCAATATGGCTGCCGTATTGAAGCCAGCTGGAAAACGCTAGAGAGTGTTGAGAAAATTGTCGCTGATGAGCAGTATCGGGAACAGATACATAAAAAAATTAATCAATTACCTGACGCATACCGTATCATTTTGCTGCTTCGTGACATCGAAGGTTATGATACAGGTGAAGTTGCAGTGTTACTGGATATTTCCGCAGCTAATGTAAAAATACGGCTTCATCGAGCGCGAGCAGCATTGAAAAAGCTCCTTGAACCCCTACTTCGCGGCGAGGCATTTTGATGAAACATTACAATAAAACTGGATTCTGGCGTTGGATGAAAGGCCTTATGTTCAGACATATCCGCCGCCTGATGACCTGCAAGGAGTTCGAGGATTTCGTGCTCGATTACCTTGATGGTGAGCTTTCGGTGCAGCAGCAGGCTGCCTTCGATTTGCATTTACGCCTGTGCCGGGCATGTCGGCAATACCTGCGGGCGTATAAACATTCAATTGATCTTGATCGTGCTGTATTTTCCTCAGCAGATGCGCCTGTGCCCGATGATGTACCAGAGGATTTGATTAAAGCGATACTCAAATTGCGGGAGCGATAATAAAATATGTAATTTAAGTGTATCCAGATGGCAATGATTAGCATCCAACGAGTATCAATAACTCATTGGACATTAAGTCCTACAATAACAGGAGAGACAGCTATGAATATCAAAGCAGGTATAATTTCAGGTTTTATTGCCACCGTTGTATTATCAATATTGATGATCGCAAAAGCAAAAATGGGAGTGATGCCCGATCTTAATGCGATAAAAATGCTCGCTGGTATGATGGGCGCACCGTTGGCGATGGGCTGGGTAGCGCATTTTGTGATTGGCACCATTGTTTGGGGAATACTGTTTGCACTGCTGGTGGATAAACTTCCCGGTGGGATAATGAGTAGTGCCATTATTTTTTCCATCGGTGCCTGGTTTCTGATGATGATTGGGCCAATGCCGATGGCAGGCGCAGGGTTATTCGGTTTGCATCTTGGCATGATGGCACCGGTTGCTACGTTGATGTTGCATATTATCTGGGGGCTTGTGTTAGGTTTCAGTTATAAGAAATTTGCCCATTAATTCTGCTCACTAAGCATTTGAAACTGGTGGGTAAGGCGGCGTTGATCAGGTATTCGTTATATTCTGATCAGCGCTTTCGTCTGCCCCCGTTTGGTCTGATGTTGTGATTGTATTGGCATTGCTGTCTAGCAATTTCGCCGTTAAGACAGCATTGTTGTTTGCCCGAGTGATTTCAATAGTATAACCCGCGATCATCAAACTGGTGCCAGGCGGTGGGATAATCTCCATGTGCTCCAGAATAAGACCATTAAGTGTTTTCGGACCTTTTGCCGGTAACTTCCATTCAAGTGTGCGATTAATCTCTCGCAGATGCGTGTTGCCATCAATCAGGTAAGAACCATCTATTTGTTTATATATACCACGGTTACGCGTTGGTGAGTCGGTGGTAAACTGACCAACAATCTCTTCCAGAATATCTTCTAGTGTGACCAGCCCCTGAATACTGCCATATTCATCCACAACCAGTCCTGAGCGGCGTCTGTTGCTCTGAAAATTTAATAGTTGCCGAGTCAATGAAGTCGCCGCAGGAATAAAATAGACGGGTCGAATCAGTGACTTTAATGTTTCCATGTTAAGTTCATCGCGGGCAAAAAAGTTAAGCACTTTACGTAAATGGAGAATTCCGGTGGTATGGTCGATGCTGTCGTGAAACACAGGGACTCGTGTGCGCTGACTGTGAGTAATCTGGTGTACGATATCGCTCCAGCTGTCATTTAAATCAATGCCGGTGATTTCATTGCGTGGAATCATAATATCTTCGACGCTTACCTGCTCCAGATCGAGGATTCCAAGCAACATACTGGTATGTGCCCCGGGCATAAAAGATCGGGTTTCCATTACCACGGCCCTGAGTTCATCTGTGCTGAGCTCCTGTTTGGCACTTTTCCCCGGATGCACGCCAATGAGTGCCAGCAAAGCATTGGAGAAGATATTTACCAACCAGACAAAGGGGTAAAGAGGGATGGCGATAAGGGTATAAATAAATGCCGCAGGGAAAGCAATTTTTTCTGGTTTTAACGCCGCCAGTGTTTTAGGTGTTACTTCAGAAAAGACCAGAATAACGAATGTCAGGACAAACGGAGCAATAATCAGGCTGTTCTCACCAAACAGGCGCGAGGCAATAACCGTTGCCAGCGTGGCAGCGAAAATATTAACAATATTGTTGCCCAGTAATATCAGACCCAGTAGACGGTCGGGTCTGTCGAGTAATTTCTGTGCCAGTATGGCTGCGCGATGGCCCTTATCAGCAAGGCTTTTCAGGCGATAACGGTTAAGCGTCATCAGTGCTGTTTCAGAACCGGAAAAGAAACCCGATAACAGTATCATGATGCCGAGGATAAGAAAAAGTGTACCCGTAGAAATATCGTTCAAAAATTAAGTCTCGTTTAACTGGGACGGATGAATTATATACCTAAAAGTAATTGAGTTAAGCCTGTTGTCGGTGCGCAAAATAGTTTGGCTGCCTTGCTCATTGATTTATGAGAGGATAATTTCAAGCACGAGTTTACTGCCAAAATAAGCCAGCATCAGACTAAAAAATCCAATTAATGTCCAACGAATGGCAATGCGCCCACGCCAGCCCAGGAACCAGCGACCAATGAGCAACATTAAGAATACAAACCAGGCAATAATGGAAAGTACGGTCTTATGTGCCAGTTGTTGCGTAAACATGTCTTCCAGAAACATCAGTCCGCTGGCAAGAGAAATACTAAGGCAAATAAAGCCGACAGTTAACGCTTCAAATAATAGATTTTCAAGCGTTTTAAGTGGCGGTAGCAGACTAACAAAACCGCCTGGTTGATGGTTGTGTAACAACCGATTCTGAATGGATAATATAATCGCCAGCAGCGCAGCCAGGGCTAATATACTGTATGCGATCAACGAGGTGATTACATGGAAATAGAGTGCGTCAGGGCTGTTGGGTTCGAGCAGATGGTTGGACGTAAAATTCATGTCGAGTATCATTGACAGCATAGTCAACGGCAAAATAATAACGACTAGCAGTTCAGTACGATAACGGAATGCCGTGACCAGAGTAAACAGAGCGATGAAAGCACTGATAACGGATAAGGCGTTGTAAATGCCTAAGTTAATCGCTGATGGTCCTAATATATCCAGATATAAAGCATAACCCTGTGCGAGAAAACCCAGCAATCCAATGAATAAAACAGGCGTTTTTGGTACTGCCACAGTGAATGAATACTGGCGTAACTTCAATATTAAGAGCACTGTACAGGCGGTGTAAAGGAAGAAGGCCGCGTAAGTAACGATGAGGTTATCCATGCTGATTTATAGTGTTTTTGAGTACATAGTGGCTGTGTTAGGTTTAACTATCAATCAACAATCGCTGATAGATTTTTATTGCAAAAGGTGAAGCTAAGGTTGTCCTGATTAAGTGTTGTTTTGTAAATGTTGTTTGTGTCGATGGCAATACATCGTTCACGGCTTAAGCATAAGTTCTCTGTTGCCTTTCGCAGTGCTGACTAGTTGGCAGCGTATAATTTAATTCAGCATGGCATAGTATCACTAGAAAAGGATAACAAAAACCATATTACCGTGTTTAGACTAAATTAATGTAAAAATTAACAAAATTGCGCATTATCTTAAATTAATAGAGGTGTCCTTAAGTCATTTGCAGCATTGTGCAGGTGAGGGTCGATTACGATTCAGGTATACTCGTGCACCTCCAACTATTTTATACATGCTCAGGTAAATTATGTTCGATGGATTAAGTGACCGCCTTGCAGGAACGGTGCAAAAATTACGTGGCGAAGGCCGTTTAACGGAAAAAAACATTCAGGATGCATTGCGAGATGTACGCCGCGCTCTGCTTGAGGCAGACGTTGCTTTGCCAGTAGTCCGCAGTTTTATTGAAGAAGTAAAGCAACGAGCGCTGGGTGAAGAGGTTTTGACCAGTTTGCAACCGGGTCAGGTTTTCATTTCTATCGTACAAACTGAACTCGAAAAAGTGATGGGCTCTCGCAATGAGGGCCTTGATTTGAGCGCACAACCTCCTGCTGTGGTATTAATGGCAGGTCTCCAGGGCGCAGGTAAAACCACAACTGTGGCCAAACTTGCCCAGTACCTTAAACAACGTGAAAATAAAAAATCACTACTGGTAAGTTGTGATATATATCGTCCCGCAGCAATTGAGCAGCTACGTACACTGGCCGATCAGGTTGGTGCCGAATTTTTCCCAAGCACGACCGAACAGCAGCCAGCAGCGATTGTGCGTGCGGCAATCGACTATGCACGCAAACATTTTCTGGATGTAGTGCTAGTGGATACCGCTGGCCGATTACATATTGATACCGAAATGATGGCCGAAATTAAGACCATTCATGCTGCGGCGGATCCGGTAGAAACCCTGTTTGTGGTTGATAGTATGACTGGTCAGGATGCGGCTAATACCGCGCAGGCATTTAATGCAGCCCTGCCACTGACTGGTGTGATACTGACCAAGACAGATGGTGATGCACGCGGCGGAGCGGCGCTGTCAATTCGCCAGATTACCGGCAAACCCATCAAGTTTATGGGGTCGGGGGAAAAAGTCGATGCGTTGCAAGCCTTTCACCCTGACCGAGTGGCATCACGTATATTGGGAATGGGTGATGTGCTTTCTCTGGTTGAAGAAGTGCAGCAGAAAGTTGACCATAAAAAAGCGGAAAAGCTGGCAAAAAAGGTTCAAAAAGGTAAAAACTTTGACTTTAATGACCTCAAGGAACAATTTGAGCAGATGCAGAACATGGGCGGCATGGCCGGTATGCTGGACAAATTGCCCGGTATGTCGGGCATGACAGAAAAATTGAAGGGTAAAGTAGATGACCGTGAAATGCGACGTATGGTGGGCATTATTAATTCAATGACACCCAAAGAGCGCAAATTTCCCGATATTATTAAAGGCTCGCGCAAACGCCGTATTGCCCAGGGCTGTGGCTTGCAGGTGCAAGATATTAATCGCCTGATTAAACAACAGATGCAGATGCGCAAGATGATGAAAAAAATGTCCAGAGGCGGCATGGCAAAAATGATGCGCGCCATGAAAGGTGGTGGCGGTGGTATGCCACCGGGCATTGGCGGGCCGGGTGGCATGGGTTTTTAGGCCGAGCAAATCGATATAACGAATCTATTACACCAAAACAACTAAAAACTGTATCCTGGTGACCTTATCGACCAGGCGGGGAAGACCTGCTTGCATAAAGCGATCTCGGCTTGCCCAGATAAATTGCAGCAACGACTTGAACCCTATATTGGAAATACCATTGTTGGTTATTGGTATAAGGGATGCTATTACCGGAAATTACACTTTTATCTATCATTTAAAGCTAATTCAGGCTTCCATCCGGCATAATAATAACGTAAAATTCGCGGTTTCCTGTGACTACCTGCTTTGGCAGTAGTTGTGCGTATTTAATTTTTTGAGAGTAACTATGGTAACCATACGTTTATCCAGAGGCGGTTCGAAGAAGAACCCGTTTTATCATATTGATGTAAAAGATTCACGGCGATCACGCGATGGTCGGTATATTGAACGCATCGGCTTTTTTAATCCGAGCGCGGGTGGTAATGAAGAACGTTTAAAGCTTGATCTGAATCGAGTAGAGTACTGGAAATCAGTTGGTGCAACAACTTCTGATCGGGTTTCCGTGCTGATGAAGACTGCTGCACAAGTTGTCGTTGCGGCTTAACTCAGGTATCTGTTTTAGCGTTGTGTAAGTGCACGATGCTCTATTTGTAGCACTAAATTTTGTAGGCACTGAATTCCTGCAATCTGGTTGATGCATGAACAGGCTGATGAAAAAGAGAATGGCCAACAGGACGTTTTCATGCGGTTAGATAAAGAAAAACGGCATAATCGGTACAGTGAGCCACACGATGAAATGGTTATTCTAGGGCGAGTATCGGGTGTTTATGGTGTAAAAGGCTGGATTAAGATCTATTCCTATACTGATCCGGCAGAGGCGATTGTTAACTATTCGACCTGGTACATGCGACCAGGTAATCGGCGGTCTGACTGGGCGCAGGTTGAATTGCTTCAGGGGAAAGGCCATGCAAAAACGGTGATTGCTCGGTTGCAGGGCTGTGATGATCGAAATCTGGCGCAGTTGTATACAGGCTATGAGATTGCCATTAACTCATCGCAGCTAAAACAGCTTAACGGCATTGATGAATTTTATTGGCGGGATCTGATTGGTCTGAAGGTGGTTAACAGACAGGGTGTCGTCCTGGGTAAGGTGAAACATCTGCTGGAAACCGGTGCCAATGATGTGCTGGTTGTACGCAGTGATAGCACCAATGGTGAGCATCAGGAACATCTTATCCCCTGGTCATTTGAGCAGGTGATTATTTCAGTTAACCTGGAAGTTTCACTGATAGAAGTTGACTGGCAGGAAGACTGGATTAAATAATTGCTGTATTTGAGCCGCTTTATTATCGAGCTTTGTTCTCGGGTAAATATATAGATGAATTTTTATGTCATCAGCCTGTTTCCCGAAATGATTGAACAGGCCTGTTCATGCGGTGTGTTGGGTAGAGCAATAAAGCACGGTTTGATCCGTGTACACTGCATCAATCCAAGAGATTTTGCCCAGGATCGGCATCGGACAGTGGATGATCGGCCCTATGGTGGTGGTCCTGGTATGCTGATGAAATGGCAACCGCTGGCTGCTGCGATAGATGCGGCAAAGCAGCAGGCATCTGCAATGGCAAAAGTGATTTACATGAGCCCGCAGGGCAAGTTGTTAAATCAGCAGTCAGTTAGGCAGGTTGCAGATGCAGCACCGGATCTAATTTTAATTGCAGGTCGCTACGAAGGCATTGATGAGCGTCTGGTCGAACAGCTGATTGATGAAGAATGGTCAATTGGTGATTATGTATTAAGCGGTGGTGAGTTGGCAGCAATGGTGGTGATTGATGCTGTGGCTCGATTGTGTCCCGGCGTTCTGGGTGACGAACAATCAGCACAACAGGATTCGTTTATGCAGGGTTTACTTGATTGCCCACATTATACCAGGCCAGAAGAAATTCACGGTTATACCGTGCCGGCTGTTTTATTGAGTGGTGATCATAAGGCGATTGCACAATGGCGATTGCAGCAGGCGCTTGGCCGTACATGGTTAAGGCGGCCTGAATTAATTGAGGCCCTTAAAAAAGCGACTGGAACAGCTGCACCTGAGTCTACTGCGCATAATGTCGGCTGGGATGATAATAAGGAAAAATTACTGACTGAATTTATTCAGGCAAACAAAAACGGCAGCCGGTAAGTAAAGATAAAAACATATTGGAATGAAATATTTAACAAGACGCGTTAACAATGTAAGCAATGCGAGAGCGGAGTAGAAACATGAGTAACATTATTCAACAGCTTGAAGCTGAACAAATGACACGTGAAATTCCTGAATTTCACCCAGGTGATACGGTGGTTGTTCAGGTACGTGTAAAAGAAGGTGACCGTGAGCGTTTACAGGCATTTGAAGGTGTTGTTATTGCCAAACGCAATCGTGGCCTTCATTCTGCTTTTACCGTACGTAAAATTTCACATGGCGAAGGTGTTGAGCGTGTGTTCCAAACCTACAGTCATGCGATTGGTGAGATAGCGGTGAAGCGTCGTGGTAAAGTTCGTCGCGCCAAACTGTATTATCTGCGTGGACGTACTGGTAAGTCTGCACGTATCACCGAAAAGCTAAAATAAGCCTGTTGTTATTTTTTTGTGGACGCTCTATATTATCCGCAAAGCAGGCACTAAATTTATGCTGATTTAACTGTCAGCTCAGGCTGGAAATAGAAAAAGAGTGACCGATGGTCGCTCTTTTTTTTACTGCGAACAATGTGGTTGTCAGTGAATATTTGTGGTACTTTTAAACACCATAGCTGATTGTTGTCGGATAGATACGTGCGCTTTCCTCTCATTTTACTTCTCTATTTTATTTGTATTCCCCTATACGCTGAAAATAATCCAGCGGGAACAGTTGTACCTGCGCAGAAAAAGGTACGACATATTATTGTTGTTCAACAGAAAAATAAAAATTTGCAGGTAGAAAAAACAATCCCCGTAGATGGCAATACTGTGCGCGTTAAAACACCCCAAAAGGATGTTAAACAATCAATTGTGTTTCAGTCTTTGGGGCAGCTTAATGAGATGATGGAGGATGGTGTTCCAGAGCTTGCGCTTAGCCTGCTTGAAACGGAACAAAAAAAACGCCCTGCTTTTACTGCCGACTGGTATCCCTTTGAATATAAAAGAATTGTTATTTACGCGGCAATGCACCATTGGTCGGCGCTGGATAAGCGCGTTAGCTGGTTGATGCTATCAACCTCGTCGGGAAAGCAGATAACAGAAAAAATCAGGCTCTGGTTTGAAACACAACAGGTTATTGCAAGATTACAGGACGGGCAGGCAAAAAAGGCACTACAGCAGTTGCGGCTTTTAATTTGGAATCATGACGCGGATCAGATAAATAAATCTCTGCCGGCAGTGTGGCGGCGGCTGGTTATTCGCGCCTACGTATCACTGCAACGGTATGAAGATGCACAGGTTGCACTAGTGAAATACAATCAGGATTTCAGGCTAGCCAGTGCAAAGACCGAGTGGCGATTATTACAGGCACAGGTTCTATTACGCACTGGACGGCCAGAACAGGCTGAAACGATTTTAGCTTCAATTCAGCCCAATCATTTATCCAGTGAGGTGTATGCACTCCAGCTGCTTGCACAGTTGCAAGCCAGCGCCCAAATGGTTAATCATCAGCAAGGATTAAAACGCATAAAAGCCGTTGTTATTCAGGTGCGTAAAAAGCTGGATGGACAGGGAGTATCACGTTCAGCGCGCTGGGCTTTCTCCTTCGTCGCTTATCGTGCTGCTGTTATGCTAAAGGATTCTGCATTGCAGATAAGCAGCCTGGAAAATATGTTTTCACTGGCACTAAATTATCCCGTATTAGGTAAGAATTATACCGTGTCAGTCGATGCGTTGTGGGCGCTTTATAAACAGGCAGGGTTGCGTATTGCGAATAATAATGACTTGCTCATTGGTGATGATGCAGCGTGGCAGACGCTGCTTAAATCCTTCGCGGTAAAATCGCCTCAGTCGGCGCTGTACCTCGCTACTGCACTGGCATTCACGACTAAAAACACACAGGTGCAGAAAATCTCGAATGCTGTCATAGTGAAAAATCTACAGCAACACAAACAGGGAATGGAGTTAATTAACCAGCTTTATTTACACAGTAAACAGATTCATGATATTACCGTGTTGCCCGTAGAGGTGCGCTATCATCTGGTTGACTATGTTTTAAGCCAGGGTGATATTGCTCAGGCTGAAAAGCTAATGAATAGTTTACCCGAGCCACCTGATGGGAAAAATGTATTTGACTGGCGTATGCGTAAAGCCCGTGTACTGGTTTTTGACGGAGATTACAAACGCAGTGCCGCATTGCTTACTGCAACAATAAAATCAATGGCGACGATTGACGATAAATCGCTGGATCGATATATGCAGGTGGTGTTTGATTTCCAAACAGTGCAACAGCATCGACTGGCATTGCAGTTGTTTGATTTGCTGAAACCTGAATGGTTAACTGACGAACTAAAGCGTGAAATTTATTTCTGGAAAGCAGAATCGTATTATGCGCTTAAGCGGTATGAACAGGCGGCATTGTTTTATCTGAAATCAGCACATGAACTAAAAAATGAAAAAAATGATTTATGGTCGCAGTCTGCGCAGTTTAAAGCTGCGGATGCTTTAGTTAAAGCAGGTATTTATGATGATGCGAAAAAGATTTATAATGACTTATTGCAGATTACGGTTAGTGAGTCGCGAAAGTCTCTGATTCAACAGAAAATACAGCATGTCATGCTATTAAAACGCGCACAACAACGTCGGCATGAACAGTACCGGCACAAAACAGAAAATGCACAACAAAATGTACATTAACCGCGCTGATAGTAGTAGCAGAAGTCTAAATCAGTATGCGGCGATTATGCAGACGCCCTTTGCAATACTGGGATTGTCTTTTCAACAGAGAAAGCTGGTGGCACTCGATTTTTTAGCTGATGTTGCTGAAAAACACTCAACAGATGATGTTGTACAAAAGGCCTGTTGGCAGATTTTACGTTATTGTGAAGCAGGTTCCGGGTTTAAAAAATTTGAGATTGAAACTTGTGCAGCGGGTACTGATTTTCAAAAAAAAGTATTAAAAGCACTCAGACAAATCCCTTATGGTTGTACACAAACCTATGGCACCATTGCAAAAAAGTTAAATACTTCACCACGAGCAGTTGGTAATGCCTGTCGCAGAAACCCGATTCCTCTCATTATCCCCTGTCACCGGGTTATTGCAGCAAAAGGATTGGGCGGTTATGATGGCGCGACCGAAGGAGCCTTGCCCGATATGAAATATGCGCTTCTCAGGCATGAAGGTGCGCTGGGTTGAATAGAGCTTCTCTAAATATTTATTCTTGAAATAAAATAATTGAACCCCATATACCCGTACTATTCCTGTTAACCTATTTTTGGAGTTTGTAGATGAGCGTAGAAGCATGTAAAAAGACCATGGAATTTCAGACGGAAGCGCGCCAGATCCTGCATCTGATGACACATTCGCTGTATTCTAATAAAGAAATCTTTGTCCGTGAACTGATATCCAATGCGTCTGATGCCTGCGATAAGCTGCGCTTTCAGGCACTGGAAGATGATGCCTTATACGAAGGTGATGGCGAGTTAAAAATCACTGTTGAATTTGATGAGGCAGCAAAAACGGTGACAATTAGCGACAATGGTATTGGTATGTTACGCGAGGAAGTTATTGATAATATTGGCACTATTGCCAGTTCGGGGACACGCAAGTTTCTTGATTCAATGACAGGGGATCAGGCTAAAGATTCGCAAATGATTGGCCAGTTTGGGGTGGGTTTTTACTCTGCATTTATTGTTGCGGATAAAGTGACGCTGGAAACACGTAAAGCAGGGATGTCGACGGATGAAGCTGTGCATTGGGAATCAGACGGTGAGGGCAGTTTTTCACTGGAAAGTATTGAACGTGCTAGCCGTGGCACAACAGTTACTCTGCACCTTAAAGATGGTGAAGAAGAATTTGCCAGTGAATTTCGGCTGAAAAATATTATTAAGCAATACTCAGACCATATATCCATTCCTGTGATGATGTATGAAGAAGTCAAGGAAGACGAAGGCAAAGATGAAAAAGAAGCCGAAGGTGAAGATAGCCCGGTTAAAACCAGTAGAAAACTGGGGCGTGTCAACAGCGCATCGGCTTTGTGGGCGCGGGATAAAAGCGATATTAGTGAAGAAGAATATAAAGAATTTTACAAACATTCTAGCCTGGACTTTGCGGATCCTTTAATCTGGATACACTCAAAAGTTGAGGGTAATCAGAGCTATACCTCGTTACTTTATATTCCTGAAAAACCACCCTTCGATTTATTTGATCGCGACCATAAACGCGGGGTTAAACTTTATGTAAAACGTATTTTTATTATGGATGACTCTGAGCATTTAATGCCTAATTATCTCCGTTTTGTTAAAGGCGTGATTGATTCTGATGATCTACCACTGAATATATCGCGTGAAATTCTGCAGAAAAATAAAGTGATTGATCGCATTCGCGGTGCCTCCGTAAAGAAAGTACTGACTATGCTGGAGTCACTGGTAAAAGATAAACCAGAAGAATATGCCGATTTCTGGAAAAACTTTGGACAGGTGTTGAAAGAAGGGCCAATTGAGGATACCGCGAATCGTGAGCGGATTGCGAAATTACTGCGTTTTGCCGGTACCTGTAATGACAATAATGAGCAGAATATTTCATTTGATGATTATATTAGTCGGATGCAGGAAGGTCAGGATAAAATTTATTTTATTGTTGCCGACAGTTATCTGGCAGCAAAAAACAGTCCGCATCTGGAAATATTCAAACAGAAAAAGATTGAAGTTTTACTATTGAGTGATCGGGTTGATGAATGGCTGGTCTCACACCTCACTGAGGTGGAAGGTAAGAAATTACAGTCGGTTGCGCGCGGCGATCTGGATCTTGGTGACGTGGATGACAAAGAAAAGATAGCAGAAAAGGAGAAATTCGAAAAAGACTATGCCTCAGTGATTGAACATGCCAAAAAAATACTGGGTGATGACGTCAAGGATATACGTATGTCTCAACGGTTAACTGATTCGCCATCCTGTCTGGTCTTAAACGAAGATGAGATGAGTGCACAGATGCAGCAGATAATGCAAGCTGCCGGACAATATGCACCGAAAGCACAACCTGTTTTAGAATTTAATCCAGATCATGAACTGATACAGCAACTCAAGGACATTACGGATGATGATCTGTTTGAAGACTGGGCACACCTGCTGTTTGAACAGGCCAGGATTGCAGCGGGTGACGCATTAGAAGATGCGGCAAGTTTTGTTAAACGGGTTAATAAGTTACTGGCGAATAAAAATGGTTAAAGTCTGAGGCTACTTTAATCGATACTCGATAAGTTAAGAAAAATGTCGGTGAGTATTTATATTCACCGACATTTTTATATTTATTATCAATGTGTTACAGTTATTCTGTATAAGAAATATGCTTTTTATCCAGACATTTTTATGCCAGGCAGCTAAACTCAACTGATTGTTGGTTTATTTTATCTATTATTACTGAAACGAATGAAAAGGAGACCCATTGTTAAAGACACGCGGTGAATACATCCTGTCGGCTCGACATCCGCATCCCTGCGGCTGACGGCCATTGAACAATGGCTCTCCTTTTCATCTGTACTGTTAGTAATTATGCCCGGATTACTTATGCCTGAATTATTTCTGAAACTAATTTTGTTATTGACTATTTTCTGTAGCTTTCCTGTGGCAGGGATGGCAAAGGAAAAATATAATACAAAAATTCGTTATCTCTATGTGCAGCCTGGTCAGACCTTGCATAATATCGTCCGCCGTTTATATCCGGAACGAAAAAAGGAATGGGCAAAGCTACGTGCGGAAATAGTACATATTAATCCACATGCTTTTATTCATGGTGATGCAGCAAAAATGAAAGCCAGGGTCAGACTGAAGCTACCTGGGCATCGAGTTGTTAAGCCGATTAAGCTAAAACAGGTGGGTATTGTCACTGAAGTACGAGGTCAGGTTGTTGCGGTGGATGCCAGGAAAGTTTCTCGCAGATTGAAAAAAAATAATCCGGTATTTCTGGGGGATAAATTAGTCACCGGCAAAGATGGTTTTATACAATTGCATATGATCGATAAAGCGGTACTTGATTTGCATTGTTACAGCATTATGGTGATTGAGAAATATGCGCTTGAAACGGGTAATCGGAGCAGTATTTTAAATTTACTCCAGGGGAGTATACGTAAAATATCAGGCACAATTGGCAGATTAAAAAATGATATTTATGAATTAAAAACCCCCGTAGCAAATGTGGGTGTAAGGGGGACAGAATATGCTTTACGCGTTTTTCAGTCAAAAGGTTGTGGTGGCACCATTGATACAGATAATGGTTTTTATCTTGAAGTAATAAGAGGGCTGGTCAATGTGCATAATAAAGCCGGCAGTACTCTGGTTAGTAAAGGTGAAACGGCTTATGTCGCGCTACCGGATAAAGCCCCGGTTAAAGAAAAAATTAATCTTGCAATATTAAATCCAGCACCAAAAAAGATAGTGACAAAACCCGTTAAAAAACCCACTTCTGAGGTGGCTAAAAGCAGCTCAGGAGGGCATGTCTGGTGGTGGGTTTTAGGCGTGGTAGTACTTGCTGTTGCATTATAATTTTATCGTAAAACGGGTTATGCATTGCAATAAATAGAAAAATGGCAGAGACGGTTAGAATTGATAAATGGCTGTGGGCCGCGCGTTTTTTCAAAACCCGTTCACTTGCCAGTGAAGCGGTGAGTGGTGGTAAAGCACATCTTAATCAGCAGCGGGTTAAACCTGGCCGATTAATAAAGGTGGGGGACCATTTAAGTATTCAACGTGGACTGGAACGTTTTGCCATCAAAGTAGCGGGTTTGAACGAAAAACGCCGCCCAGCTAAAGAGGCGGTATTGCTCTACGTTGAGACTGAGGTCAGCAAGCAGAAACGGGTGCAGATTGAAGCAGATCGCCGCCTTGCTGCCAAGTTTCACCCTGGTGCGGTGAAGCGGCCCAATAAACGCGAACGTCGACATATCATTCGCTTCAAAAGCACATGAACCGTATGATTACTGAAACGGATGCAACGGAGACTTATAGTTCAAGACACGCTATCAATACATATATGTAAGCTCGGCACCCTCATCCCTGCGGCTGACGGCCTTGAACCATAAGTCTCCGTTTCATCCATCCTGTTAGTATGTGCTCCGCATGTCTGCCTAATTGATTTTTTAGCATTTTATAAGTCGCTGTTTTTTTGATATAATTTAACTCGAAATTATATCGTGTAACTTGCACTCCTGTATTGTTTAACTTTACCACTTAACTTTTTCCATTTTCTGCAAAAGGTGATTTATTGAGTAATCGAACACTGTCGATTGATGACCGTTTATATAACTATTTATGCGAGGTATCCGTTCAGGAGCCTGAACTATTGCAGCAGCTACGTGAGGAAACCCGAACAATAGAGTACGCTAATATGCAAATTGCACCTGAGCAGGGGCAGTTCATGTCCTTGCTGGTCAGATTAATGGGGGCAAAAAATGCAATTGAAGTGGGGACTTATACCGGTTATAGCTCAATTTGTATTGCCAGTGCATTAGCCGATAATGGGCATTTGATTTGTTGCGATACCTCCAGAGAATGGACCGAGGTAGCAAAAAAATACTGGTTGCAGGCTGAACTTGACGGGATAATTGAATTATTCCTTCAGCCGGCACAACAAACGTTACAGAATTTGCTGGATGAAGGAAGAAATGCAGCATTTGATTTTGTATTTATTGATGCGGACAAACAAAATTATCTGCTTTATTATGAACAGGCATTGCAGTTACTTAGGAAAGGTGGGCTGATGGCGATTGATAATACCCTATGGTCAGGTAGCGTTGCTGACCCAGAGAATAATGAGCCAGCTACGCGTGCTATACGTTGTTTTAATGAAACAGTTAAAGCTGATCAACGCGTAATAAAAACACTGGTAACGATTGGTGATGGTCTGACGCTGATCATCAAGGATTTTGACTGATGTTAAAATGGTTAAAGTCGTTGACACTCAAACAGCCGTTTCGTGATAAGCGTATGGTGAAAAAAATGCCGGTAGTTGATGCCTGCACACAGCCTGACGTAGCAAAACCCCGTCATCAGTTTAAACAGTCCTCAACAATACACGCGAAACACCTGGCGAGTGCCACCATTGTTCCTCGTGGCGAGCATGGTATATCCCGAAAGTATATTGATAAACATGCGTTGAAAGTGCTGTATCGGTTGCATAAATCCGGTTTTCAGGCGTGCCTGGTTGGTGGTGCGGTGCGGGATTTGTTATTGGGTATCACCCCAAAAGATTTTGATGTGGCTACCGATGCCACGCCTGAACAGGTTGATGCTTTATTCCGTAATTGCCGTTTGATTGGACGCCGTTTTCGACTTGCTCATGTACATTTTGGTCGGCAGATTATTGAAGTAGCTACTTACCGGTCTGATCATGGTCGTTCACAGTTGGGTAGTCTGGACGAAAGTGGCCGTATTGTGCGCGATAATGTTTACGGTAATATCAGTGACGATGTCTGGCGTCGTGATTTTACTGCCAATGCACTGTATTATGATATATCAAATTTCAGTGTGATTGATTTTACTGGTGGACTTGACGATATCAGGCATCGGCGTTTGCAAATGATTGGTGACGCACCGACACGTTATCGTGAAGATCCGGTACGTATGTTACGTGCGATTCGTTTTGCAGCAAAGCTGGGGTTTACCATTGAAGAAAACTCACGCACACCCATCTATGAACTGGGTGCTTTATTAGAAGATATACCCGCTGCGCGCTTATATGAGGAAGTCTTAAAGCTGTTTCATTCCGGGCATGCTTTAAAAAGTTTTTCCGCATTAAATGAATATGATTTATTGCATTATTTGTTTCCTGCAGCGGCAGTAGCGATCAAAGATGATCCGCAGTTTATGCGATTATTGCAGTTGGCAATGAAAAGTACTGATGAACGTATAGAAAATGCTCTGCGCGTGACACCTGCCTTTCTATTTTCAGCTTTACTGTGGGTGCCGGTATCTAAATGTGCGCAGAAAATTGCTGCTAAAGGCATGCCTTATTCTGTTGCCGTTCAGAAAGCGGTAACGATCATAATGACGGAGCAAGTTAAAAGTATTTCTATACCCAGACGTTTTACTTCAACTATGCGCGACATCTGGGGTTTGCAAACACGGTTTCATTATCGAAAAGGTCGGCGTGTAACCGCAGTGTTTGAACATCCTAAATTCAGAGCGGCATATGATTTTTTATGTTTGCGCGCACAAGCGGGTGAAGATGTCGAGGCAGACTGTACATGGTGGACTGAATTTCAGCAACACAATGAACCATTACATCAATCAGATAGCAGTAAAGAGAATAATGCTAAAAGGAGCACCAGTCGCAGAAGAAAGCCGGTAAAAACCCCATGTAAAATAAAAATGCCCGGTGATACCCAATAACTTTGACTCATTATTATGTCTCAGAAAAAAAGCGTTTTTATCGGTTTAGGCAGTAATCTTGAGCAGCCATTATTGCAGGTTAAAACTGCATTAGTGGCACTTTCTCAATTGTCTGAAACAAGATTAATAAAAAATTCCGGGTATTATTTAAGTCGACCAATGGGCCCCCAGGAACAGCCCGATTATATTAATGCGGTGGTTTTGATAGAAACGATGCTGCAACCATTAATGTTGCTTGACTGTCTTCAGGTGATTGAACGGAAGCAGGGGCGAATTAGGACTCAGCGCTGGGGGGCAAGGACGATTGATCTGGATATTTTATTGTACGGTAGTGAGGTAATCAATCACCCCCATTTAACCGTGCCACATACAGGTATTTGTCAGCGTGACTTCGTTTATCTGCCGTTGTTGCGTATTGACCAAAACATTAATATTCCCGGTAGCGGTAAATTAAAAAGTTTGATCGAGAAATCATCATATGCAGCGAATTATTTACGTCCAATTGTAATGGATAGATAATTCCGGCGGGTAACATTATTTTAATCCAGCTCAATTTTCCCTGTAATTAGTTCATTGTTTACATTGGCTTTTGAGTTTACAGTTATGAGTTCACTATTATGAGTTCACAGACAGATATATCCCATCAGGTTACGATTCGTGATTTGCAAAATAAAAAGAGTGCAGGTGAAAAAATTGTCTGCCTGACCGCTTATGATGCCAGCTTTGCACAGTTGCTCGACAGGGCTGGAGTTGATGTCGTACTGGTAGGTGATTCACTGGGTATGGTTATTCAGGGATACGAAACAACATTGCCAGTTGAAATGTCGACGATGGTCTATCATACCCGAAATGTTGCCAGCGGGTTACAGCGTAGCCTGTTAATGGCTGACATGCCATTTTTAAGTTTTACCTCGGTCAATCAGGCGCTAAAAAATGCCGGTTTATTAATGCAGCAGGGTGGTGCAAAAATGGTAAAACTGGAAGGTGGCGGTGAACAGGTGGAAATTGTACATGCGTTGGCATCACAGGGCGTACCCGTATGTGCACACCTGGGATTGCAGCCGCAGCGGGTACATAAAATTGGTGGCTACCGCGTGCAGGGGCGAGATCAGGAAATGGCTAGCCAAATGCTTAATGATGCACTTGCGTTGCAGCAGGCAGGCGCGGATTTAATTCTGCTGGAATGTGTGCCACAGGTGCTTGGTGCCGAAATTACTTATCAATTATCGATTCCCGTTATTGGTATCGGTGCGGGTAGTCATTGTGATGGTCAGATTCTGGTGTTATACGATATCCTTGATATTAGTTTTGGTCTGCGACCTAAATTCAGCAAAAATTTTATGCAGCAGGCAGGCAGTATCGAGCAGGCAGTTAAAGCTTATGTCGATGCGGTTAAATCGGGTGATTTCCCTGCTGCTGAGCACAGTTTTGAATAATGGGCTAACTGAATGTTGATTATTCGCTCGGTGAGTGAGTTTCGTGAGCAGCTTGCAGGATGGAAGCAACAGGCCGAGACCATTGCTTTTGTGCCAACGATGGGCAACCTGCATGCGGGGCATTTAGCGCTGGTGAAAGCAGCAAATATGCAGGCATCACGTACCGTTGTGAGCATTTTTGTAAATCCATCGCAGTTTTCGCCAGATGAGGATTTCTTAACATATCCCCGAACATTGGCCGAAGATATTCTCAAGTTAGCCGATTATTCTGTAGATGTGGTTTTTTCTCCAGATGTTGAAACGCTTTATCCTCCAGCTGAGCAAGACCCTGTATTTATTGAAGTGCCAGGGTTATCTTCTGTGGTAGAAGGTGAGTTTCGGCCTGGTTTCTTCAGCGGCGTGGCCACCGTTGTTAACAAGTTATTGAATATAGTGCAGCCGGATATCGCTTTATTTGGAGAAAAAGATTACCAGCAGCTACTGATGATTCAGCGGATGGTGGCTGATTTGAATATGCCTGTTGATATTCAATCCGTGGCGACTGTCCGTGAAAACGATGGTCTGGCGATGAGTTCGCGCAATCACTATCTGGATCGGCTACAGCGTGAGAAAAGTGCATTAATCTACCGTTCCATGCTGACCTTACGTGACCAGGTGCAGCAGGGCATGGCTTTTTGTCTGGCAGAGCAGCAAATTACCCAGCAGCTAACGCAGCAGGGTTTTGAGGTGGATTATTTAACCATACGTGAACCGGAACGCCTTGAATTGCCTGCGCTGGATGTGCCTGCCGCAGCGCGTGTAAGCGGTTATTATGCGTTGATTATACTGATTGCTGCCAGATTAGGGAAAACTCGATTAATTGATAATCTTGGTTTCAACTTGAAGGTCGCTGATAGATAAACGATAATAGGGCTATTACTGCATTATTTATACTAAAATTATTACTCCTGAGTTTTTAACCAACACGTACAAAATATGGAATTAACCTTACTTAAATCCAAGCTGCATCAGGCTCAGGTGACACATTCTGAGCTTGAGTATGAGGGTTCCTGCGCCATTGATGCCGAGTTATTAACAGCGGCGGGTATTCTTGAGTATGAACAGATTCACATTTACAACCTGCGTAACGGGGAGCGCTTTATTACCTATGCCATTCAGGCAGAGGCGGGCAGTGGTGTTATTTCGGTAAATGGTGCGGCAGCACATAAAGCCAGCCCTGGAGACCGCGTTATTATCTGTAGTTATGTACGCTTGCCTCGGCACGAAGCCGTTAACTACAAGCCAACACTGGTGTATCTAGGAGGGGATAATCAGATAATTCGCACTTCCAACCAGATTCCTGTTCAGGTTGCCTGACCGATGAGTCTTTCGACTGCTGCGCTTATTTAGCGGCTTGAACTTTGGACTGATTCTGCCTGATTTCTTTTAATGCGGCTGCATTTTTGCAGAAATTAATGGCGTCGATGTCAATGTTGTTCGACGATACGCCTGGTGATAACGTTGCATCACACTCATCGGTGTTGTCACATGTATCGCAGCTTTGCATCTGTTGTTTAATGGCAAATGTGCTGGTCTGGTGTATATACTGACTTTTATTAATGCCCAGCGCGCTCAACATACGGCTAAGGCGTAATCGATCAAACTCCTTTTCAAGTGACAGGTAAAACTTTCTACCAGTGATTACGTTACAGCTAATAATATAGAGCAGACGCAGGATGAAGGCGCTAAAAGTAAGTACCAGCACGGCTATAACAATAAAATTTAATGCACTCATAGGGTTTATATTAACAACGGTTGCGGCCGTAAACTTGATATAAATCAACTTTCGGTGCGAAATTACGGGATTTAATCAGTGTAATTCTATCCCGTATTGCGCATGCCTGCAGCAATCGCATTAATGCTACGCAGTAGTGGGTTTAACCATTTTTCACGCTGTTTTTTATCCAGTGACTTATCGCGATAACGCTTAAGTAATTTCACCTGGATATGGTTAAGAGGGTCAAGGTATGGGTCGCGCCGCATCAGTGACAGTGCCAGCGGTGGAATGTCATCAAGCAAATGGGTCAGGCTGGATACCTGTAGCGTGATGCGACGAGTACGTTCACATTCAGTAGCAATGAGGTTGAATACCCGATCACGGGTTTCATGGTTTAGGCAGAGCTCGGAATATTCAGCAGCGGTGGTCATGTCTGCTTTGTACAGCGCCATTTCAGTATTACTGAGCAGTGCTCTAAAATAAGGCCATTGTTGATACATATCCTGCAAGGTTTGCAGGCGTTCGGCCTGATTATCAATCCATTGTTCCAGTGCGCTACCAATACCGTACCAGGCCGGTAGCGTATGTCTGGATTGTGCCCAGCCGAATACCCAGCCGATTGCGCGCACCGAAGACTTGGAGCGATCCCCCGATTTTCTATGTGATGGGCGTGAGCCAATATTCATTAATGCAATTTCACTGACGGGAGTGGCTTCGTAAAAATAATCTAGAAAGCCCTCGGTTTTATCAGTAAGATTACGGTAACTTTGTTCACCAATCTGCATAATTTCACGCATGATATGCATGTATTCGTCAGTGGCTGTTGGTGTGCCAGGCAGTATCTGATAGCGGCTTGCCAGCATTAGGCCGGTTGCTCCCAGGGTTAATTCATAGACCGCCGTTTCCTCATTGCTGTACTTGTTTGACAGCACTTCACCCTGTTCGGTAAATTTTATCTGACCATGTACCGTGCCTTCTGGCTGCGACAGAATAGATTCATAGGTTGGCCCACCACCGCGACCAATGGTGCCGCCACGACCGTGAAACAGCCGACAGTTTATCTGGTGGGCATCAGCGAGTGAAATAACTTTTTGTTGTGCCTCGTATAATTGCCACGACGAGGCCAGGATGCCACCGTCTTTACAGGAATCGGAATAACCCAGCATGATTTCCTGGAAGTTACCTGAAACTTGCAGTAACGCTCGATAGGTTTCATTCTTAAATAACTGTGCGAGTACGGTTTCAATATGGTTTAAATCTTCGATAGTTTCAAACAGAGGTGAGATATGAATTCTACAAAACCATTTTTCCTGATTCGCCTGGTGGTCATATTTTTTACCCGCCAGACCAACCAGTGTTGCCAGCCACATTACTTCCATTATGTGACTGGCATGATGCGTCATGGAAATAACATATTCACCAAAGGCTTTTGGGCTGATCTCGTCATGGAGATTTTCAATAACTTCAAACACGTCGATGGTTTCACGATTACTGTCGCTGAGTAAACTTTTATCGAGGACAAAAGTTTTATCCGGTGTTTGAATAAGTTCTGCCAGATATTCCTGTCGCTGTTGTTCATTCAGGTTTTCATACTTGATGTTGGTGTTGATTTGTTGAAGAATCTCTATCACGGCTTCAGTATGGCGACTGGATTCCTGCCTGACATCCAGATGCATGAGATAAAAACCGAAAGATTCAAGCAGTCGAATAAAGTCCTTCAGTACAATATCGGCAATATGGCTATCACCATGACTAATCAGTGAATCACGAATTATCAGCAGATCGTCGATGAGTGCCTGTTCAGAGGGATAGGCGTGTGGGTAAAGACGGATATCAGTCTGCTCATCATTAATCAGTGCGCGTGTTTTATCCAGATTTTGTTGTAGCCGGTAACGCATAATGGTGGCCTTACGACGATAAGGTGCTTCACAATAAACGGTTGGTTTTGTAGTGAAAACTTCAAAGCGGAGAGCTTCGTCTCGATTCAGGCTTTCGGTAAATTCCCGACTGGGTGTGCACAGCTGACTGGAATGTGTGAGCTGTTTGAAAACATTGCCCAGGCGACGTACATATTCTTCCAGGATGGCTTCAGACTGTAAGCGGATAGCAAGCGCAGTCGTTTCTGGTTTTACATTGGGGTTTCCATCACGGTCGCCACCAATCCAGGAACCAAAATGCAGAAAACTGGGGACGCGAATCTGGCTGTGTGGGTAATGTTTATGTAACTGGTTTTCGATATTGCGGTAGACCACGGGAACAGCTTGAAATAGACTTTCCTTAAAATAATACAGGCCGTTATTAATCTCATCTCGTACCTGTGGGCGTGATTCACGAACTTCATCTGTACGCCATAATATCTGGATTTGAGTCTCCAGCTCATCCACCACCTCCTGGCGTTGTTGTTTGCCTAGTCGGGCATCATTGAGTTTCTCATTGGCGAGGAAGATACGGCGTAGCGCATATAGGATAGTACGCGGTTTTGCTTCGGTCGGGTGAGCGGTAATAACAGGAATATAAGCCAGCCTGTCAAGCAAAGTTTGCAAGCGCTCGGCAGACATTCCCATCGTCTTAAAATCGTTTAGCACAGAATCAAATGAGCCACGCCATAGCAGTTGTTCAGCACGCATTTGCTGGCGGCGTAATCGGAGCTGGGAGGCCTCTTCAGCAACATTAACCAGGCTGAAATAGGTACTGAAGGCACGGACTACCTGTGTCAGCGTGTTTTCATCCAGTGACTCAATTAATGCCATCAGACGTTGGCGTTTGAGGGCATCCTCTTTCTTGTGTAAAGCAATAAAACCTTTGCGTAGTCTTTCAACGGCATCGTAAACCCCCGTTCCTGCCTGAGAAAGTAAAACATTGCCCAGTAAATTCCCCAGTAGCTTTACTCGAGCACGCAACTGCTTGTCAGTTGAAGTTGTATTGAGTAAACCGGCAGATTGAACTTGCCGCTTTAGAGGGTTCGGAGCAGGTGGAAAAGGGGGGTGGATTGTTGAATTCATAGTTAAGGATATTTTGCTGGAATAGGAATATGTTATCTGGTTTTATATGTTTGAATCTATGTAGGTGTAAAACAGAGCAAGAACTGGTAATTATATCGTATTTATTGTATTGCGGATATTCAGCCATAAAATCAGGCTAACCAGAGGTCAGTGCTCATTCAATAATGAACTGTGGTTATTTTAGTCGATTTACACTATGCTGAAAAAAATTAATCCGCTAAAAATAAGTTAAAGGCCATAAAATTTATGTTACAGCTTACAGATTCTCCCGCATGGAGAGCCTTGCATACGCATTTTGAACAGATCAAAGATGTGCATATGCGCGATTTGTTCGCGCAAGATAGCGAGCGTTTTTCCAGATTCAGTACCCAGATGGATGATATTTTGCTGGATTTCTCAAAAAACAGGATCAATGAAGAAACCTTTAAATTATTATGTGATTTGGTACGTGAACGTGATGTTTTAAACTGGCGAGATCAGATGTTTGCGGGTGCACCTATCAATGTTTCTGAGTTTCGCCCTGCACTGCATACGGCATTACGTAATCGGACTAATACGCCAGTTTTTGTCGATGGTGAAGATATTATGCCCAAGGTGAATCGGGTATTGGCACAGATTCGTTATTTTACCGAGCGTGTTCGCAATGGGCGCTTACGCGGTTATAGTGGATATTTGATTAAAGATGTTGTCAATATTGGTATTGGTGGCTCAGACCTTGGGCCGCATGTGGTTTGTGACTCGATGAAACCATTCGCTCAACGAGGCTTAAATGTTCATTTTGTATCAAACGTTGATCCGACTCACCTGACTGAAATTTTAAAAACAGTTAACCCGGAATCAACGCTGTTCATTGTGTCTTCAAAATCATTTTCGACGCAGGAAACCATGTTAAATGCACAAAGTGCACGCGACTGGTTTGTCGATCAGACCGGGAATGAAAAAGCGGTTTCCCGACATTTTGTTGCAGTGACTGCCAATAAAGAAAAAGCCTTTGAATTTGGTGTGCTGGAAGAAAACATGTTTGAGTTCTGGGACTGGGTGGGTGGTCGCTATTCTTTATGGTCAGCAATTGGTCTACCCATTGCGCTGTATATCGGCATTGATCGGTTTGAAGAAATGTTGGATGGTGCGTACGCGATGGATCAGCATTTTAAAGTTGCACCTATCGAGAAAAATATGCCAATGATATTGGCCGTGTTAGGTATCTGGTACAATAATTTCTTTGATGCTCAAAGCCATGCGGTGATTTCCTATAACCAGTATTTACGTCGTTTTCCTGCTTTTTTGCAACAGCTGGATATGGAGAGTAATGGAAAAACCATTAATCGTCAGGGTAAGCGTGTCGATTATCTCACTGGGCCGATTATCTGGGGTGAGACCGGCAGTAACTGTCAGCATGCATTCTTCCAGTTATTACACCAGGGTACAAAACCGGTGCCTGCTGATTTCCTGATTCCTGCGGATACCAGAAACCCACTAAAAAATAAGCTGGGTGATCAACACGAGGTCCTGTTGGCAAACTTTTTTGCTCAGACCCGTGCATTAATGAAAGGCAAAACTGAGGCTGAAGCGCGTATCGAGCTTGAAGCCAGTGGTATGGATGCTGAAAAAATTAAAGAAGTACTGCCGCATAAAATATTTGAAGGAAATAAACCCACCAATTCAATTATCTTTGAGCAACTGAATCCACGTACACTCGGTGCACTAATTGCCATGTATGAACATAAAATTTTTGTGCAGGGTATTATCTGGAACATTAATTCTTTTGATCAGTGGGGTGTGGAATACGGTAAACAACTTGCCAGCGATATCCAGAAAGTGTTAGCGGTCAATGAAGTGACCAACCGTTATGATGATTCAACTAATCACCTGATCAATTACTGCCAGCATTTATGCGAAAACAAGCCGCATTAGTTATTCGCCGGCGGTGATCAACAGCATTGATCAATAGTACTAACAAACAGTACTGGCAAATGGACAGGCTTGATTCAGGCTGCGCGTCCCCGTTTTTTATGCTGTTTCAATGCCCAGTCGATATGCTCAATAATCATCGCTCGGTCATCAGGGGGAACAGTTGCTTTTTTCCCCTTTAATGCCTGCGTAATGGTTTCAGTCGTGGGTGCATTTCCCAGGGCTACCGCAATATTACGCAACCAGCGTGCATAACCGATTCGGCGAATAGCCGAACCTTCGGTATGTTTCAAGAATTCATCTTCGCTCCAGTTAAACAGCTCGATTAAATTCGGTGAATCCAGCGAATGCCGGATAAAAAAATCCGTTTCAGTGGTGGCTGTAGAAAATCGATTCCACGGGCAGCATAACTGGCAATCATCACAACCATAAATTCTATTGCCCATAGCCGTTCGAAACTGTTCGGGGATACTGCCGTGTAATTCAATGGTCAGGTAAGAAATACAGCGCCTGGCATCCACCTGGTAGGGTGCAACAATGGCCTGTGTCGGACAAATATCAATGCAGGCCTGACAGCGGCCACAATGATTTTCAATGCCTGATTCGCTAACAGGTAATGGCAGGTCAGTATAAATTTCGCCCAGAAAAAACCAGGATCCGGCTTTTTTATTAATGAGGTTGCTGTGCTTGCCGATCCAGCCTAACCCGGCTTTTTCTGCCAACGGTTTTTCCAGTACCGGGGCGCTATCAACAAAAGCGCGATAACCGAAGTTACCAACCTCGGCCTGAATTTTTTCGGCCAGTTTTTGCAGTCGTTTGCGCATTATTTTGTGATAATCACGACCCAGTGCGTAACGGGAGATAAATCCTTTTTCAGGGTCGTTAAGCACGTTGTCTGCCAGGGTACAATCTGGTGGGTGGTAGTCCATACGAACTGAAATCACCCGACAGGTGCCTTCCAGCAACTGCTCAGGGTGGCTGCGTTTACTGCCGTGTTTTTGCATATAATTCATTTCACCATGAAAGCCTGCGGCTAACCATTTGTTCAGGTAGCTCTCCTGTTTAGTGAGGTGAATATCTGCGATGCCAATCTGCTGAAAGCCGAGATCTTTCGCCCATTGTGCTATCTGCTGTCGAAGTTGGGCATAATCTATGTTTTGAGGTGTGGCTGACATAAAGGGTATTTTATATGAAATGACTATTGCCCACATTTAAAGCTAAAATACAGCATCAAAGTTAATCAGTAAGTAGGTTTTATGAAAGTAAGAACACGATTTGCCCCTAGTCCTACCGGCTATCTTCACGTTGGTGGTGCTCGTACCGCGCTGTTTTCATGGTTATATGCCAGGAAAATGGGCGGCCAGTTTATTTTGCGTATTGAGGACACCGACCGTGAGCGCTCAACCGATGCTTCAGTCAAGGCCATTTTAGATGGGATGGAATGGCTGGGGCTGGATTATGATGAAGGGCCATTTTATCAGACACAACGTTTTGATCGGTATAAGGAAGTTATTCGGCAGTTGCTAGACAGTGGCGACGCCTATCATTGTGATTGCACCAAAGAGCGTCTGGCATCACTGCGTGAGCAGCAGATGGAAGATAAGAGAAAACCCCGTTATGATGGTTGCTGCCGCGACAGGAATTTACCGGCAGCGGATAATACAGTGGTGCGGTTTAAGAATCCACTGACTGGAGATGTCGTGATTGATGACATGGTGAAAGGCCGTGTGGTCATCAATAATCGCGAACTGGATGATTTAATTATCGAGCGAACCGATGGCGCACCAACCTATAATTTAACTGTGGTGGTGGATGACTGGGACATGGAAATCACGCATATTATTCGTGGTGATGACCATCTGAATAATACTCCGCGACAGATTAATATCTTAACCGCACTGGGCGCTGAGCCACCGATTTATGCGCATGTGCCGATGATACTGGGTGATGATGGCAAGCGTTTATCCAAGCGTCATGGTGCGGTCAGTGTAATGCAATATAAGGCAGATGGTTTTCTGCCGGAAGCGCTTATCAACTATCTGGTTCGGCTGAGCTGGTCGCATGGTGATCAGGAAATATTTAGCCGTGAAGAAATGGTCGAGTTGTTTGATGCGCTAGACATTAATACCTCACCTTCTGCTTTTAATACCGAGAAACTGCGGTGGTTAAATCAGCATTATATTAAACATAAAGACCCGGCAGAACTGGTGCGACTGTTACAGGATTTTATAAAAGCAGCCGCTTACTCAACAGAAAATGGCCCTGATTTATGTGCTGTGCTGAAGGTGTTTCAGGTGCGTTGTCAGACCCTGGTTGAACTGGCGGAAGCCATTCGTTTTCTGTATGAAGATTTTGATGAATATGAAACTAAACAGGCAAAAAAACAGTTCAGGCAATCAAGCCTGGAAACGCTTCAAAGTTTAAGGCTACAATATGCAGAACTGGATGACTGGACAGCAGAAATGATTCATCAGGTGGTGGAAAATACAGTGAATAAACTGGCAGTGGGTTTTGGTAAAGTTGGACAGCCGTTGCGCCTGGCTGTGACCGGTCATGGCAAATCCCCTTCCATTGATGTAACGCTGGAATTACTGGGCAAAGAGAAAACATTGCAACGCCTGGATCAGGCCATTGCTTTTATAAAGTAAGTTCACCGGGAGCTTATTTATCTTTGCCATGGGTTTGTCTTTACTAAGTGGAGCATTGCATATAAGATTCACGCCCAATTCGGGGCTATAGCTCAGCTGGGAGAGCGCAACACTGGCAGTGTTGAGGTCAGCGGTTCGATCCCGCTTAGCTCCACCAATTTCACAGACCAGCCATTTCGCGGATGAATCATGAAGATTATCGTCACTGGCGGAGCCGGATTTATCGGTTCTGCAGTTATTCGGCAGTACATTTGTGACACAGAACATGAAGTCATTAATTTAGACGCATTAACCTACGCCGGTAATCTTGAGTCACTGGCAGCGGTGGCTCATAATCCACGTTATCACTTTGAACACGTCAATATTTGCGACAGTCATGAGCTCGAACGTGTATTTGATCAGCATCAGCCCGATGCAATTATGCACCTGGCGGCTGAATCTCATGTGGATCGTTCCATTGATGGCCCAGCTGCGTTTATTCAGACGAATATCGTTGGTACCTATAACCTGCTTGATGCGGCTAAAAAATACTGGGACAATTTAACGGGCGCAAGAAAAACGTCGTTTCGGTTTCATCACGTTTCAACTGATGAAGTCTATGGCGATCTGGAAGCAACCGGTTATTTTACCGAAGCAACCCCTTATGCGCCCAGTTCACCGTATTCGGCCAGCAAGGCTTCATCCGACCATCTGGTACGTGCCTGGTTTCGTACCTATGGCTTTCCTGTGGTGATAACCAATTGCTCAAATAATTATGGTGGTTACCAGTTTCCTGAGAAACTTATTCCATTGGTAACGCTTAATGCGCTGGAAGGCAAATCCTTACCCATTTATGGTAATGGGAATCAGATTCGAGACTGGCTGCATGTGGATGACCATGCTCGTGCGCTCAGGCTGGTGCTGGAAACAGGCGCAACAGGAGAGACCTACAATATTGGCGGGCATAATGAAAAGACCAATCTTGAAGTCGTGAAAACCATTTGTCGCCTGCTAGATAAACAGGTACCCGATTCACCGCATGTTCCACATGAGTCATTAATTACCTACGTGGCTGATCGTCCGGGTCATGATCAGCGTTATGCTATTGATGCGGATAAAATTGCCACCGAACTGGGCTGGATACCAGCAGAGACATTTGAAAGCGGCATCGAAAAAACGCTGCAATGGTATCTGGACAATCGTGAATGGTGCCGGCATGTACAGGATGGCAGCTATCAAAGAGAGCGTTTCGGTGTAGAGGAACAGAAATAATGAAGGGCATTATTCTTGCTGGTGGTTCTGGAACGCGCCTGTATCCAATCACTCAGGGGATTAGCAAGCAGCTGACCCCCATCTATGATAAACCAATGGTTTATTACCCGCTGTCGGTATTAATGTTGTCGGGAATAACAGAAGTATTAATTATCTCAACACCACAGGATTTACCCCAGTTTAAAACTTTATTGGGTGACGGTAAAAATATTGGCATGGTCTTTTCTTATATCGAGCAACCTTCACCCGATGGCCTGGCTCAGGCGTTCATTCTGGGTGAAAAGTTTATCGGTGATGATGATGTGTGCCTGATATTAGGCGATAATATTTTTTATGGTAGCGGTTTAACCACCATGCTGGAGAGGTCAATTACGAGTGTTAAAGATAATAGCAAAGCAACTGTTTTTGGTTATTATGTAAAAGATCCTGAACGTTACGGCGTAGTTGAGTTTGATGCGAAAGGAAACGTATTAAGTGTTGAAGAAAAACCGGAGAAGCCCAAAAGTCAGTACGCAGTTGTGGGGCTGTATTTCTATCCGAACAGTGTTATCGAGATTGCCAAACAGATAAAACCATCCGCACGCGGTGAGCTGGAGATTACGGCTGTAAACCAGAAATATCTTGAACAGGGTGATTTAAAAGTCGAACTTATGGGGCGCGGTTATGCCTGGCTGGATACAGGGACACATGAAAGTTTGCTGGAAGCGTCAAACTACATCCAGACCATTGAGAACAGGCAGGGCTTAAAGGTCGCCTGTATTGAAGAAATTGCCTATGAAATGGGCTATATCAGCAAAGAAGAACTGATTGAACTGGCGCAGCCACTGAAAAAAAATCAGTATGGCCAATATTTACTTCGTCGAGCGAAAGAAGATACCTGGATATAGAATTCACGCATTTTTTAACATGAAAATAATACCCACAAAAATTCCTGATGTACTGATTATTGAGCCAAAAGTTTTTGGTGATGACCGTGGTTTCTTCTATGAGAGCTTTAATAAAAAGGCCTTCAAAGCAGCGACGGGAATAACGACTGAATTTGTCCAGGATAACCACTCAAAATCAACGCAGGGCGTTTTACGCGGATTGCATTATCAGCTCAAACAACCGCAGGGAAAACTTGTGCGAGTAATAAGTGGTGTTGTTCTTGATGTGGCCGTGGATATTAGACGCGCATCCGCAACATTTGGGCAATGGGTCGGGGTTGAATTATCTGCGAAGAATAAACGTCAATTATGGCTGTCGCCAGGATTTGCACATGGTTTTATTGTGTTATCAGATGCGGCCGAGTTTTTATACAAAACAACGGATTATTATGCGCCGGAATATGAGCGTTGTATCCGCTGGAATGATGTAGACCTTGCTATTGACTGGCAGTGCCAGAGCGAGCCATTAGTCTCTGAAAAAGATGCTCAAGGCGTTGATTTTGTGCAGGCAGATTACTTCGACTAATGTGATAGCGTAATTTTTTCTGTTGGTGATTGACTATTTGATGATGCCTGTTGATGCTAAGCAGATAGCTTTCTGAGGTTTCTACTTTTTATTGTGTACGCTAACGGATCTGTTGCTGGCTTTATTATGAGAAAAATCCTTTTATTTGGTAAAAATGGTCAGCTTGGCTGGGAGCTAAACCGCAGTCTACAACCACTTGGTGACGTTGTTGCGTTCGGCAGAGAGGAAGCAGATTTCTCTGACCCACAAACGCTCAGAAAAATTGTGCAGACAGTTAACCCCGATGTTATTGTCAACGCGGTTGCTTATACCGCCGTTGATAAAGCTGAAGCGGAAGAAGCACTGGCAGCCACTATCAATAAAACAGCGCCGAGCGTACTGGCTGAAGCAGCACAAAATCTGGGCGCATTGTTGATTCACTATTCGACAGATTATGTGTTTGATGGTGCCAAAGTAGACCCGTATATCGAAACAGATGTACCCAACCCGGGTAATGCCTATGGCCGTACAAAGCTGGCGGGTGAACAGGTCATTCAGGCATCGGGCTGCGATTATCTAATTTTTCGTACCTCATGGGTGTACGCCGCCAGAGGGCATAATTTTCTCCTCACCATTTTAAGACTGGCGGCAGAACGTGATGAGTTAAGCATTGTGGCCGATCAGATCGGCTCGCCCACCTCCGCCCGACTGATTGCTGATAGCAGTGCCTTATGCCTTCAGCAGTCAGTTAAAGAGAGAATGGTGGGTCTGTTTTCCTCTGATTTATACCATCTTACCGCCTCAGGTGAAACCAGCTGGCATGGTTTCGCTGAAAAAATTGTACAGTTTGCCGAACAAATACTTCATCAGCCATTAAAAATCAGCCGTATCAACGCAATTCCAACACTTGAATACCCGACCCCAGCAAAACGTCCGCTGAATTCACGCTTACAACTTACTCGGCTGGAAAATAATTTCGGGGTGATTATGCCTACCTGGGAGACAACACTGCAATGCAGCATTGCTGAAGTACGCATATGACAGAAAACTGTAAAGATTAGAGACAACTACCAGATTGTAGCGGTACTAATAGTACCGGACCCTTTAACAGGAGATAATAATTATTAACGATTAACGCATCTTTTATAATGCGTTAAAAAAACATCTGGTGAGGGTTGACCAATACAGATAGCGCTAAATGCGAGTGACCATCTGCTGGTAGCAACGCATTATCAGAATGGCCATATTATCTCAGACAGGTGTTGTCTGGAATAATGTGGCCATTTGTAGCAGGAAAGCCTACCCTGAAACGGGTGGTTTAATCATCGTCAGAGTCGTCCTTCTTACCGAGATTAAAGACTTCAAGATCTCTTGCTGCGGTGATTTTTCCTTCAAACCCTGCGGCACGAATCAGTTTTTTAACTTCTTTTATCCGTGGCTCAGTGATGGGTGTCAGGTGGGAAAGCACCAGTTTATGGACACCCGCAGCGGCAGCAACCTGGCCCATTCTTGTTGGTGTGGTGTGCAGTGCAAAAAAGGCACGATCACCCGGTCTTGCGGCAGGTAATGTGTCGGTGATTGATGTGTCGTAGATTAACATGTCAGCACCTTGTGACAGAGTGACCATGTTATTCCCCCTGGAGCTGGTATCGCCGGAGTATACGATCGTTTCTCCTTTGTATTCGATACGAAAGGCCAGTGCTGGTACTGGGCCGTGATTAACGCCAACGGCTTTAATCACTAATCCACCTTCATTGACCAGTGTTTTTTCACCAAAGTGTTTCCAGTCAGGCGATATGTCCTCGACATTGTATTTGAATATTCCACCACTAATTGCCCGGGTGAATATATGTAAATAGCGATCAAGCCCCGTTGTTGGGTTGAACAGTCCGTTTACAAAAGCACTTGTTGAGGGATATTGTGGTACATCAGGTAAGCCACTGGATGCTGGGAACGTGATGCCATTGGCACCGGGGCCAAAAATACGAATCGGTGCTGTCCGTCCCGGTGGAAACGGGATGCCGGCGGCAATATTTTTACGCCGTGCGTGGAAATAAATCGTTTTAACAATGGGGGGTAAATCGGCCATGTGATCAATGTGCATATGGCTAAGTAAAATAATATCAAGATCGGCAACATTGGCTCCACTGGCTGCCAGCCGCTGGAAAGTACCACCACCTGCATCCATCAAAATACGGGGTTTACCATCGGTGAATATCAGGTAACCTGCGTTGGCTCGACCACTGGGTGTGGCCATAGGGCCACCAGAACCGAGTACAACAACTGATAACGGGCCTTTAACTTTGTTGACAGCCAGCTTTTTATGCGCTTGCGCGGGAGAGGTAATGAGTAACCATGAACACAATGCACCGATAAGGTACACAGAGTATTTTTTCAAAGAGAGCATAATGGAGTCCTTATATTTTTATTTATTTAAATTCAGATAGCCCGTACTCTCCGCTACCCACTATCCAGGTAAAACTCCAATACTACCTGATGTTTAGTCACCAACTACGACTTCAGTGACCGGTAAATAATTAGTGGGCTGCCGCTAGTACAAACGATCTGGTCTTAGTCTACAGGGCTAACATAATACGGTCGCCTCACCAATGTCAAGGTATTAATAGTACGCATAAACAAGGAATATTCTTCGTCCAGAATCGTCGCTGCCTGAAAAAATCTATGCAGCAGTAACGGCCTTTTTTCTTGCTGTAATATAAAGCGCCATGCCGGTGAATAATGCGCCACCAACAATGTTGCCTAGAATGACCGGGATCTCATTGTATATCCACCATTGTCCTATGGTGACTTTGGCTCCCAGCATAATGCCAGCCGGAATGATAAACATATTGACGATGGCATGTTCATAACCCAGTGCGAAAAAGGTTGTGATTGGTAGCCACATTGCGACGATTTTCCCGATAGTTGTCGTTGCGGTTAATGCCATCACGACACCCAGCGTTACCATCCAGTTACAGAGTATGGCACTGGTAAAAGCGGTAATCGTCCCGGCAAAACCCAACTGTGCATAAGCGAGTGTTTTGTGTTCGGTAATTGCGATGATCTTTTCGGCAACCGCAATAGTGGTCGGATCAATGTGTCCCACTTTAGTAATTACAATGTAATATAGAAACGCATACAATACGCTGCCCAGCAGATTGCCAATTAACACCCATGTCCAGTTGAATACCAGTTTTTTTATTGTGGTTCTACCTTCCATTACTGCAATCGGTAGCAGGGCAAAGTTGCCTGTTGCCAGTTCAAGCCCTAGCAGGATGATCATCACAAAGCCAACCGGGAAAATAATTGCCCCCACGATGCCGATACCCGTCTGAGTGATTGCGGTAATCGCCAGGGTCGTAGCATAACCCAGGAACGCGCCAGATAAGCCTCCCCGAATTAAAAGATGTTTGATCGCAAGGTTGGCTTTATTGGCTCCCGCCTGCAACATGTTTTCAACGACCACTTCTGGTTTTACATATGACATTTTTGTCTCCTGCCTATCGGTTTAAATAAAAGGTTTAAAAGAGTTCTTCCGGTGCGCTATAAGTTATACAGATTGATAATAAGCAAGCATTGTGCCAATATATTAAATACTGTTAAAACAATGTGTTATCTATGATTAGGTGAGCATTGTTACTTTGGCTGCACCAAAAACGGACGATATAGGTTTTAATTGGTGCCGTGTATCCAGTGCAGATAATCTGTTTGCCAGGTTTGTTTATCTGCGCAGATTGAGTATGACTGCATGATTGGGCATCATCTGTATTACCTCGAAAACGGGTCTTTGTGGCTGGATATTAAAGCCTGTGATCATGAGTGTTTTTCGCAGGTTGGCGCAGAACCATGCTGATTAGAAAAAAGGACCTTAATGTTTATAGATTCTACCGCTAAATTAGGAATAAACTATTGACGAAAAGCCTTTTCCCACGTAGACTTCCCGCCCGTTGTAGCAGGGCCTGAACGATGATGTTGCAACGTTGTGTGTCCCCATCGTCTAGAGGCCTAGGACACCGGGTTTTCATCTCGGCAACAGGGGTTCGACTCCCCTTGGGGACGCCATTATTTTCGATTTGAGAGCATCGGTAACCGGTCAGGTTGCGGGCTCAAATTAGAGGCTGGCCAAATTCGACAGGATTTGTACCGGCCTTTTTTATATCGGCCATCTGTGCTGACAGGCTGATAGGGCATGTCGATTTACTTTGTATATCGATTGATTATCATAATATAGCGACTTCCAATAGCGCCTTCTGGAGAATATATTGACCACTGCTGTGCTAGCGCTTGAAGATGGAAGCCTATTTTATGGCAAGTCCATTGGCGTTTCCGGTGAAACCATCGGTGAAGTGGTATTTAATACGGCGATGACCGGCTATCAGGAAATTCTCACTGACCCGTCTTACTCAAATCAGATTGTTACCCTTACTTATCCCCATATCGGCAATGTTGGCACCAATGATGGCGATGCCGAGTCGACAGCAGTTTATGCCAGTGGGCTGATAATTCGCGATGCTCCCATGGTCATGAGTAACTGGCGTGCACAGAAAAGTTTACAGGACTATTTGCTTGAAAATGAGGTGGTCGCGATTGCGGATATTGATACCCGTCGACTGACGCGAATTTTGCGTGATAAGGGTGCAATGGGTGGCTGTATTCTGGTAGTTGCCGAGAATGTTGTAATCGATGTTGATGCGATGCTGAAAACAGCGAAAAGTTTTGCCGGTCTCAAAGGTCTGGATCTGGCGCAAGTGGTTACTACGGCTAAACCCTATGATTGGCGGCAAAGCGTCTGGGATCTTGAAACAGATCAGCCGGCATCATCGATTGTTGCGACCAAATATCACGTAGTGGCATATGATTACGGTGTAAAACGCAATATTTTAAGAATGCTGGTCGAACGTGGTTGTCGGGTAACGGTGGTACCGGCAAAAATGCCAGCGGCTGATGTTCTGGCAATGCAACCTGACGGGGTTTTGCTGTCAAACGGCCCTGGTGATCCAGAGCCCTGTGATTATGCGATTCAGGCGATTCAGGCGATTTTAGCAACCGAGTTACCTGTTTTCGGCATTTGCCTGGGCCATCAGCTGCTGGCACTGGCCTGTGGTGCAAAAACGCAGAAGATGAAATTTGGTCATCATGGTGCCAACCATCCAGTGCAGGATTTAACTACCTCGAAGGTGATGATAACCAGCCAGAATCACGGTTTTTCGGTGGATGAAAATAGCCTGCCGGATAATCTACAGGCGACACACCGTTCACTCTTTGATGGTTCTCTCCAGGGCATTCATTGCACCGATAAACCGGCTTTTGGTTTTCAGGGGCATCCTGAAGCGAGTCCTGGATCACATGATATCGCCCCAGTGTTTGACCATTTTATTGAGTTGATGGCAAAAGCATAAAACATTCTAGCCACGAAAGGCCCAAAGAAAAGTAAAAAAGTATCGTTAACTATGCCCAAAAGAACTGACATAAACAGTGTTTTAATTATTGGTGCTGGCCCTATCGTGATTGGTCAGGCCTGTGAATTTGATTATTCCGGTGCCCAGGCATGTAAGGCACTACGCGAAGAAGGTGTTCGCGTTATATTGGTTAATTCTAATCCGGCAACCATTATGACCGACCCGGACATGGCCGATGCGACCTATATTGAGCCCATTACCTGGCAGATGCTGGAGGCGGTTATTGTTCAAGAAAAACCCGATGCGCTATTGCCTACAATGGGTGGTCAGACGGCACTTAACTGTGCGCTTGATCTGGATCGTGAAGGGGTGCTGAAAAAATACAATGTTGAAATGATTGGTGCCAGCAAGGATGCGATTGATATGGCAGAAGATCGTGAGCGTTTCAAAAATGCTATGCATGAGCTTGGTCTGGATATGCCGCGTGCCGCGATTGCACACAGTATGGAAGAGGCTTATCAGGTGCAGGCGCAGGTAGGGTACCCCACCATTATTCGGCCTTCCTTTACGATGGGGGGAAGTGGTGGTGGCATTGCTTATAACCGCGATGAGTTTGAAGATATTTGTCGCCGAGGTCTGGATTTATCCCCGGTGAATGAATTACTGGTGGAAGAATCCATCACCGGCTGGAAAGAGTATGAAATGGAAGTGGTGCGGGACAAGAATGATAACTGCATCATTATTTGCTCCATTGAAAACCTTGACCCAATGGGTATTCATACGGGCGATTCCATCACGGTTGCACCGGCGCAGACACTCACCGATAAAGAATACCAGTGCATGCGTGATGCCTCGATTGCGGTATTGCGTAAAATTGGCGTAGAAACTGGTGGTTCAAATGTGCAGTTTTCAGTAAATCCTGAAGATGGTCGCATGACCATTATTGAAATGAACCCACGGGTATCGCGTTCCTCCGCGCTGGCCTCTAAAGCCACCGGCTTTCCGATTGCAAAAATTGCCGCCAAGCTGGCGATTGGATATACCCTGGATGAATTGCAAAATGAAATTACTGGTGGTTCAACACCGGCTTCATTTGAGCCAACGATTGATTATGTTGTCACCAAGATTCCACGGTTTACCTTTGAAAAATTTCCCCAGGCAGAGAATCGTCTGACTACGCAGATGAAATCGGTGGGTGAAGTGATGGCCATTGGCCGTAATTTTCAGGAGTCATTGCAAAAAGCATTGCGTGGTCTGGAAGTGGATATTGATGGTTTGTCTCCAATTTTGGACAGTGAGATGCCGGCAGAAAGTATTGATTCCTTTCTGAATAAGGAACTTAGCCTGCCGGGTGCCGATCGCCTGCTTTATGTGGGGGATGCTATGCGTCGAGGTTACAGTGTTGAGCAGCTATTTGATCTCACCAAAATTGACCCCTGGTTTCTAGTGCAGATTGAAGGCATTATAAAAGATGAAATAGCACTGGCTGGGCGCGAGCTAAAAAACCTGCGGACGGATGAATTGCGCCAGTTAAAGCGTAAAGGTTTTTCTGACTCCCGCCTGGCGAAGCTATTATTAGACGTATCTGAGCACGAGGTGCGCGCTTATCGTCATTCACTGAATATTCGTCCTGTCTATAAACGTGTCGACACCTGTGCGGCAGAATTCTCCACCGCCACCGCTTACATGTACTCCAGCTATGAAGAAGAGTGTGAAGCCGCACCCACCGACAGAGAGAAAATAGTTGTTTTAGGTAGCGGGCCTAATCGTATTGGACAGGGTATTGAGTTTGATTACTGCTGTGTCCATGCAGCCTTTGCGATGCGCGAAGATGGTTATGAAACCATTATGATTAATTGCAATCCGGAAACGGTTTCAACCGATTACGATACCTCTGAGCGCTTATATTTTGAACCGCTAACACTGGAAGATGTACTTGAGGTACTGGATAAGGAAAAACCCAAAGGCGTGATTGTGCAATATGGTGGGCAGACTCCATTGAAACTGGCGCGTGAGCTGGAAGCGGCTGGAGTGCCGATTATGGGTACTACGCCTGACTGTATCGATATGGCAGAAGATCGCGAACGTTTCCAGCAACTGGTGAATGAGTTGGGGTTGAAACAGCCACCTAACCGGTTGGCGCGCTCAACCGAAGAAGCGGTGTTGGGAGCAGCGGAAATTGGTTTTCCACTGGTAGTACGGCCGTCTTATGTATTAGGTGGCCGTGCAATGGAAATTGTCTATAACGAGACTGACCTTAAATATTATATGAGAAATGCAGTGAGTGTTTCCAATGATGCGCCAGTATTGCTTGATCGTTTTCTTGATGATGCTGTTGAAGTCGATGTCGATGCGATTTGTGATGGTAAAGATGTACTGATTGGCAGCATTATGGAGCACATTGAGCAGGCCGGTGTTCATTCGGGAGATTCAGCCTGTTCATTGCCGCCTTACTCCCTGACACAGACGGTGCAGGATCAATTACGGGAACAAACTCGGCAACTGGCCTTGAAATTGGGTGTAGTGGGTTTAATGAATATTCAGTTTGCGATACAGTTCACCGAGCAGGGCGCGCAAATCTTCCTGCTGGAAGTCAACCCACGGGCTTCGCGTACTGTCCCCTTTGTTTGCAAAGCAACAGGTGTACCATTAGCAAAAATTGCGGCCCGCTGTATGGCTGGGCAATCACTTGCATCGCAGGGCAAAACAGAGGAAACGATTCCTCGGCGGTTTGCGGTAAAAGAGTCGGTATTCCCATTTATAAAGTTTCCTGGAGTGGATCCGCTGCTGGGTCCTGAAATGAAATCTACCGGCGAAGTTATGGGCGTGGGCAGCAACTTTGCGATGGCATTTGCCAAAGCACAGTTGGGTGCAGGCATGATGTTGCCAACAAAAGGTCGAGTGTTTATCAGTGTGTGTGATCGTGATCGGAAACATGTGGTTTTGCTGGGGCGTGAGCTGATTGCCAAAGGGTTTGAGCTGGTTGCTACAAAGGGAACTGGAAAGGCATTGCAGGCGGCGCAGATAGATTGCAAATTAATTAACAAAGTTTATGAAGGTCGTCCGCATATAGTCGATATGATTAAAAATGATGAAATTGCATTAATTATTAACACTACAGAAGGTAAACAGGCGATCGCTGATTCCTATACAATAAGAGCATCGGCGCTACAGCATAAAGTTAGTTACACGACGACAATCGCAGGTGCAAACGCAACGGTGCAGGCGTTGGACTACCTGGATGTCACAGATGTTAGCAGTCTACAGTCGCAGCATTCATAGAAATTGAAACGAGGCCAAAGTGAATAAAGTCCCTATTACAGTGCGAGGCGCTAAAAAGCTTCAGGATGAATTGCAGCAGTTAAAGTCGACAGATCGGCCCGAAGTAATTACTGCGATTGCAACCGCACGTGAGCATGGCGATTTAAAAGAAAACGCAGAATACCATGCAGCACGAGAGCAACAGGGATTTATCGAAGGCAGAATAATGGATATTGAAGCCAAACTGAGCAACGCCACGATTATTGATGTCACCACATTGGCCAATACCGGAAAAGTGGTGTTTGGTGCCACGGTTGATGTTGCTGATGAAAAAACCGGTGATGAAGTGACTTACCAGATTGTTGGTGATGACGAAGCAGACATTAAACAGAATATGATTTCGATTAGTTCACCCATTGCGCGGGCGTTAATCGGTAAGCTGGAAGGTGATGGTGTTGAAGTTAAAACACCGGGCGGTATACGTTCACTGGAAATTCTTGAAGTGCGTTATACATAAGAGACTTTTGCACGCAACATAAGACGAATGAAAATGGCATTATCAAAAAAACAACTCAAATTTCTACGCGCAAAATGTCATGCTTTAAAACCTGTCATTATGTTAGGCCAAAAAGGACTGACAGACGAAGTATTAAAAGAAGTAGACATTGCGCTTGAACATCACGAACTGGTGAAAATTAAACTCTCGGTTGAAGATCGGGAAATGCGACGGAAAATTGCCACACAAATCTGCAATAAATCCCGTGCTGAAGAAGTGCAGTCAATCGGCAAAATGTTATCGGTGTATCGTATTAACGCAGATCAGGCAATTATTGATTTACCAAAAGCATGAATATTTAGGCGGTGAATACATCCATGTCGACTTGATACCTGCATCCTTGCGGTTGACGGTCTTGAACAATGGGTATCCTTTTCATCTGTACTGTTAGTAAGTCTTATGGCAAAAAATAAAAGTAGCAAAGACTGGTTAAAAGAACATTTCAAAGATGAGTTTGTCCAACGTTCACAGCAGGATGGTTATCGCTCTCGAGCGGTCTATAAGCTGATAGAAATTGACAAAAAAGATCATTTAATAAAACCTGATATGCATGTTATAGACCTGGGCGCTGCGCCAGGTGGCTGGTCAGAATATGCGGTTAAAAAGGTGGGCAGGCATGGCAAGATGATTGCGCTGGATATTTTACCTATGCCATCAATAAGTGGTGTTAAATTTATTGAAGGGGACTTCAGGGAAGAGGCGGTTTTTGAACAGTTAATGAAGATTGTTGACAATTGTGCTGTTGACCTTGTAATTTCAGACATGGCCCCCAATATAAGTGGTATGGGCTGTATCGATATGCCACGAGCCTATTATTTATGCGAACTAGCACTGGATTTTGCGTGTCAGGTACTTAAGCCAGGCGGTGGTTTTCTGGTTAAGCTATTTCAGGGTGAGGGCTTTGAGGTTTATAACAAAGCGTTAAAAAAAAGTTTTTCAAAGGTGGTTATGCGAAAACCACGAGCGTCTCGTGCGCGCAGTCGGGAGATATATGCGCTGGCGACTGGTTTTTTGGATGGATTCTCTAGAAACGAGTCTTAAAGTAGTGTAACGTCTGAGCTATATATATATTATGAATAATAGAAACCAACAACTTTGTTTGATGCGTTACCATCTTACATCGAGTTGTTTGAATTTGGAGTGATCATTTGAACGATCTAGCGAAAAATCTGATTTTGTGGGCGGTTATAGCTGTTGTGCTGTTATCTGTTTTCAGTAATTTTAGTAAAACAGCGAAAAAGCCCAGTGCTGTGCCGTATTCCACTTTTTTTGGACAGGTTAAATCGGGTCAGGTAGCGCAGGTTACTATTGATGGGCGTAATATCAAGGGCAAGATGAGCAGTGGTCGAATTTTTTCTACCTATAGCCCGGAAACAGATAATTCAGCGATGATTGGTAATTTGCTGAGTAATAATGTTGAAATTGATGCAAAACCACCCCAGGGTCAGTCATTATTAATGACTATATTTATTTCCTGGTTCCCGTTCCTGTTATTAATTGGTATCTGGATTTTCTTTATGCGTCAGATGCAGGGTGGTGGTGGTGGCCGCGGTGCCATGTCTTTTGGTAAAAGTAAGGCACGTATGCTGGGTGAGGATGATATAAACGTTACCTTCCATGATGTTGCTGGCGCAGAAGAGGCCAAAGAGGAGGTTGCTGAGCTGGTCGAGTTTTTGCAAGACCCAGGTAAATTCCAGAAACTGGGGGGTCGCATTCCGAGTGGTGTACTGATGGTTGGTTCGCCAGGTACGGGTAAAACCCTGCTGGCAAGAGCCATTGCCGGTGAAGCTAAAGTCCCCTTCTTTACTATTTCAGGTTCTGATTTCGTCGAGATGTTTGTTGGTGTGGGCGCGTCACGGGTGCGTGACATGTTTGAGAATGCAAAAAAACATGCGCCCTGTATTATCTTTATCGATGAGATTGATGCTGTCGGTCGTCATCGTGGTGCCGGTTTAGGTGGTGGTCATGATGAACGTGAGCAAACCTTAAACCAGCTGCTGGTTGAAATGGACGGTTTTGAAGGCAATGAAGGCGTTATTGTTATTGCTGCGACCAACCGACCCGATGTACTGGATCCGGCTTTATTGCGTCCGGGTCGATTCGACCGTCAGGTGATTGTGCCGTTGCCGGATATTCGTGGTCGCGAACAGATACTTAAAGTCCATATTCGTAAAGTACCGGAAAATGATGATGTGAAGCTGGGCATTATTGCGCGTGGCACACCGGGTTTCTCCGGTGCGGATTTAGCCAATCTGGTTAACGAGGCCGCATTATTTGCCGCCCGTGAAAACGCCAAAACGGTGAGTATGGCGCATTTTGAGCGCGCCAAGGACAAAATCATGATGGGCGCAGAGCGCCGCACAATGGTGATGTCAGAGGAAGAAAAAGAGTTAACGGCCTATCATGAATCCGGTCATGCCATTGTTGGACGCCTGGTGCCGGATCATGATCCGGTTTATAAGGTGAGTATTATTCCTCGTGGTCGTGCTTTAGGCGTAACCATGTTTCTGCCAGAGGAAGATCGTTACAGCCACAGTAAGAAACTTCTCGAAAGTCAGATTTCCAGCCTGTTTGGTGGGCGCCTGGCGGAAGAATTAATTTATGGTAAGGACAGAGTTACTACAGGCGCATCGAATGACATCGAGCGAGCGACAGACCTGGCGCGAAATATGGTCACCAAATGGGGTTTGTCGGAACGTCTGGGGCCATTAACCTATTCTGAAGATGAAGGTGAAATATTCCTCGGTCGCTCGGTAACACAACACAAAAATATTGGCGATGACACAGCGCGGATTATTGATGAAGAAATACGCGTTCTGATTGATCGTAACTATGAACGTGCTGAGAAATTGTTGCGTGATAATATGGATATACTGCATGAAATGAAAAAAATGTTGATGAAGTACGAGACCATTGATGCCCAGCAAATTGATGCTCTGATGGCGCGCAAAGATGTGCCGCCACCGAAAGACTGGAGCGATATTGATGATAGCAATATAAACGGAAGTGCGGGTAAGTCAGAGGAGACGGATAAGTCGACGAAAAAAGAGGGCCCAATTGGCGGTCCGGCTGGTGAGCACTAAGGCAACGCTGAATAAGCCGGAGTGAAGTAGATGGAAATTCCGGGTTCAGGCGGTGCATTTATGTCGTATTCAGCGTTCCCTGAGTGTCAGATTGGATAAAAAGGAGCCTCGGCTCCTTTTTTAATTACACTGGCTTTAGTTGGTTCTGCTTGCCGGTTCCGACTATCTGTTTCTGATTCGCCTGTTTGGATAGCGTCAAAAATGTTTAAGTTACTCCACAAATTGCATTCAAACCGGCCGGTCATTATGGGGATTTTGAATGTAACGCCCGACTCTTTTTCTGATGGTGGGAATTATAATCAGCTTGATACGGCGGTTAACCATGTATGCGCAATGCAGTTGGCGGGCGCGGATATTATTGACATTGGCGGTGAGTCCACCCGACCCGGCGCGAAGCGGGTTAATGCTGGCGATGAAATAGCGCGCGTTATACCCGTTATCAAAGCAATTCGACAACAATCTGCTATACCTCTTTCTATTGATACAACAAAACCTGAAGTGATGCGCGCTGCGGTTATGGCGGGTGTTGACATGATCAATGATGTGAATGCATTACAGTCAAAAGAGGCTCTACAGACCTGTGTTGAACTGGCTGTCCCCGTTTGTTTAATGCATAAACAGGGTGAGCCACAAACCATGCAGAAAAACCCCCGTTATCAGGATGTGGTGGTAGCAGTGAAGACCTTTTTACTCGATCAGGTGCAGCGGTGCAGAAAAGCTGGAATGCCAAAGCAGAACATAATACTTGACCCAGGGTTTGGTTTTGGTAAGCGCCTCGATGATAATTTGCAATTGTTGTCACATATAGGTGAGTTTGTTAGTACGGGCTATCCAGTACTGATTGGTGTATCACGCAAGAGTATGTTTGGCATGTTACTGGCTTTGCCGGTTGATCAGCGTATGAGCAGTAGCGTGGTAGCAGCGGCGTTGGCATATTCTCGTGGCGCACGTTTTTTCAGAGTGCATGATGTAAAAGAAACCTTTGATGCACTACAGCTCTGCATGGCGCTTGATCATTAGGGCGTAGACCATCCGGTCATTGACGGGCATCGTGATAATATGATTGAGAACGAGGAGCAATAATGGGTAAGAAATATTTTGGCACCGATGGTATTCGTGGGAAAGCAGGCACGGGTTTAATGGGGCCTGAGTCAGTGCTCAAACTGGGTTGGGCTGTTGGCCGGGTGCTGGCATCGACTGAAAATCATACTGCTGGGAACAATCTGGTCGTTATTGGCAAAGATACGAGAATTTCCGGTTATATGTTTGAATCTGCGCTTGAGTCGGGCTTATCCGCAGCCGGTGTTGATATCCATTTGCTGGGCCCAATGCCGACCCCCGGTATTGCCTACCTGACACGCACTTTACGCGCCTCTGCGGGCATTGTTATCAGTGCTTCGCATAACCCTTACTTTGATAACGGACTGAAGTTTTTTTCGCCGCAGGGAGCAAAGCTTGATGATGAGCTTGAACTGGCGATTGAAGCCATGTTCGATTCCCCGATGCAGGTTGTGAGCTCTGAAAAACTGGGTAAAGCCAGCCGTGTTATTGATGCACAAGGGCGCTATATTGAAGCCTGTAAAGCCAGTATTCCAATTGGTATACGGCTTAATGGTCTGAAAATTGTTCTCGATTGCGCGCACGGTGCAACCTACGATATAGGGCCTAAAGTGTTTTCCGAATTAGGCGCAAACGTGATTACCATTGGGCATGAGCCTGACGGGGTGAATATTAATAGTAATTGTGGTTCGACATACCCGGAAAATTTACGCAAACAGGTTTTGCTTGAAGACGCTGATCTGGGTATTGCCTTTGATGGTGACGGCGATCGTGTTGTCATGGTTGATCAAAAGGGTGAGATTGTTGATGGTGATGAGCTGTTGTATATTATTGCGCGTTCACGTCAGCACAGTGGTGTCGATATTCATGGTGTGGTTGGTACATTAATGACAAATATGGGCATGGAGATTGCTCTGCAGGAGCTGGGGCTGAAATTTGCTCGTAGCCAGGTGGGTGATCGTTATGTAATGGAAACACTACAGCAGCAACATTGGTTCCTGGGTGGTGAATCGTCTGGCCATATTATTTGTCTTGATCGTACTACAACCGGTGATGGCATTGTTTCGGCGTTACAGGTGTTAGCGTATCTGGTAGAAGCCAATGTTAGTTTGCATGAGGCTAAATCAGGTATGTCCAAATTCCCTCAGAACATGATAAATGTGCCTTTAAAGGGTAAATCAGACCCTATGCAGGCCGACAGTGTACAGCAGGCGGTGCGAGCGGCAGAAAAGTCGCTTGAAGGCCGCGGCAGGGTGTTGTTACGATCTTCGGGTACCGAGCCACTAATTCGTGTTATGGTCGAAGGTGAAGATGAAGCCTTGGTTAAACAGCTTACACAGGTAATTGCTGACTGCGTTGCAGAAGCCGCCTGAAACCGATAGAAAGTTGGCGGCGCAAGTTTTATTGCACGGTAAGATTGACTTATTTCAAATGGAAGTATCGGCAAGATTTTTTGATAGTAATTGATCATGGTCATTAATTAAGTAAGTTTTTCTATTTATAATAACAAAACACATTTATCCAGATTGATTTATTACTGTCTGGCAGGTATCCTTCTCATCCTTTAAAAACATAGCTGGAGAAAGTAATGCGTCAGGTGATGGTTGCTGGCAACTGGAAGATGAATGGTTCCAGTGAATCGGTTAAAGTGTTGATGGCCGGTATCAAAGCAGGCATGGCCTCGGTTACAGATGCTGAAGTTGTGGTTTGTCCGCCTGCTGTTTATCTTGCTCGGGTTTCCGGCGCTGCAGATGGCACCAGGATTAAAGTTGGTTCTCAAAATATTGGCGACCAGGATCAAGGGGCTTATACCGGCGAAATTTCTGGCGGAATGCTGAAAGATACAGGCTGTGAGTATGCCATTATTGGTCACTCTGAGCGCCGTGCCTTGTATGGTGAAAGTGACAAACTGGTGGCAAAACGTTTTGCCGCAGCACGCCGTAATGGCATTAAACCTATCTTTTGTATCGGCGAATCACTGGCAGAGCGTGAGGCCGGTGTGACCAACACCATCTGTGCCCGTCAAATTGATGCAGTAATTGACCTGGAAGGTGTTGAAGCATTGGCTGATGGCGTTATCGCCTATGAGCCAGTATGGGCCATTGGTACGGGTAAAACCGCTACACCTGAACAGGCGCAGGAGGTGCACGCCTTTATTCGTGGTAAAATTGCGGCATTAAATGCGGATGTTGCTGTAGATCTACGCATTTTGTACGGTGGCAGCATGAATCCAGCGAATGCAGCCGAGTTAATCGGGCAGCCGGATATTGATGGTGGCTTAATTGGCGGTGCAGCCCTGAAAGCCGAAGATTTTTTAAGTATTTGTAAAGCAGCAGGTTAAGAAAATAATGAGTGTCGCGCTTTTAGTTCTTCAAGTTGTCCTTTCTATCGGGATTATTGCGTTAGTGTTACTGCAAAAAGGCGAGGGCGCAAGTGCGGGTGCTGCGTTTGGCGGTGGCGGTGGTGCGGGTAGTGTCTTTGGTGCCAGTGGCTCGTCTAATTTTTTAAGTAAATCAACCGCCGTCCTGGCGACCATTTTCTTTCTTAACAGTATTGCACTGGCTTATTTTGCTGCGCACCGAAATGTTACGGGTGAGAATGTGCTGGATAGACTGGTTGCACCGATAACACGGATCGTCACGCCTAAAGCAGCCCCCAATACTCTCCCTGCTACAAAAACGGCGCGTCCTGATGACATACCGCCAGCAGCCAAAGAATCCCCCGGTCATCGAGTAACAAGTGCTAAGAAGGCTGTTGCTACCACCACCACTGACGCGAATGTACCACCACCAGTCGCACCTTTGACTGATGGCGCGGTGAAAAAGAAAAAATAGACGTAAATTTTAGCCGATGTGGTGGAATTGGTAGACACGCTATCTTGAGGGGGTAGTGGCGTAAGCTGTGCCGGTTCGACTCCGGCCATCGGCACCAAATAGATTAATAACAAAAGGATCGAGGCAATGCTCGAAAATTATTTACCGGTTTTAATCTTTCTTCTCGTCGGTTTGATGGTTGGCATGGGTGCCATATTTATGGGCGGCTTCATGTTGGCACCATCACGTCCTGATAAAGCAAAAAACTCTCCTTTTGAATGCGGTTTTGAGGCCTTTGAAGATGCACGGGTAAAATTTGACGTGCGTTACTATCTTGTCGCTATTTTATTTATAATTTTTGATCTGGAAATTGCTTTCCTGTTCCCGTGGGCAATCGTGCTAAGCAAAATTGGCCTGTTTGGTATACTTGCTATGGGTATATTTCTGGGTGTGCTGGTTATTGGTTTTATTTACGAATGGAAAAAAGGAGCGTTAGAATGGGAATAGAAGGCGTTCTTGAAAAAGGATTTGTTACCACTTCAGCAGATAAATTAATCAACTGGGCGCGAACGGGTTCAATGTGGCCGATGACATTTGGTCTGGCCTGCTGTGCGGTAGAAATGATGCAGGCGGGCGCGTCACGTTATGATCTTGATCGTTTTGGCATATTATTTCGCCCGAGTCCACGGCAGTCTGATGTGATGATTGTTGCAGGTACATTGTGTAATAAAATGGCACCTGCATTACGTAAAGTGTACGATCAGATGGCTGAACCTCGCTGGGTTATATCAATGGGATCATGCGCCAATGGGGGTGGCTATTACCATTATTCCTATTCCGTTGTCCGTGGCTGTGATCGCATTATTCCTGTCGATATTTATGTGCCAGGTTGTCCCCCGACCGCAGAGGCGCTGATCTATGGCATCATTCAGCTACAGAATAAAATTCGGCGCACCAATACCATTGCTCGTTTGCCTGTTGAAGAGCCGGCAGCAACGTCCACGTAAGGCAAAAATTAATGAACGTAAAGCGATTATCCCAGGCTTTAAGCAATCTTTTATCGGTAAAACTGAAAGCCAATGCAGTGGCTTATGGTGAAGTCACAATTGAAGTTGCAGCAAATGAATTACTGTCTGTTTGCCGCATATTACGTGACGATGCGGCATTAAAATTTGAACAGTTAATGGATGTCTGTGGTGTTGATTACTCTGCTTACGGGGCGGTGGAATGGGCAACAGAATCGACCACATCAACCGGCTTTAGTCGTGCAGTAGAACCGAACGCCGGTGCCCGCTTGCGTTTTGGTGATGAAGTCGAATATATAAATAATGCTCGCCCACGTTTTGCGGCTGTTTACCATCTGATGTCGATTACGCATAATCATCGTTTGCGTGTTCGTGTTTTTTGTGAAGATGATTCGCTGCCAATGGTACCTTCGGTGATGGCTATCTGGCCGTCAGCAAACTGGTTTGAGCGTGAAGCGTTTGACCTGTTCGGTATTATTTTTGAAGGCCATCCTGACTTGCGGCGTATCCTCACCGATTACGGTTTTGTTGGGCATCCATTTAGAAAAGACTTCCCACTGACTGGTCATGTTGAAATGAAATACGATGCTGAGCAAAAACGGGTGATTTATCAACCTGTGAGTATTGAACCGCGGGTGCTTGTGCCGCGTGTTATTCGCAAAGATGACCGCTATGCTGTGGATGCTGATGGGGATGGCTAATGCCTGAGATTCGTAACTATACTTTAAATTTTGGCCCGCAACATCCGGCAGCGCATGGAGTTCTGCGTCTGGTGCTGGAAATGGATGGAGAGGTAATAGAACGTGCCGATCCACATGTTGGGCTATTGCATCGTGCGACTGAAAAACTAGTAGAGTCAAAACCATATAACCAGAGCATCGGTTATATGGATCGCCTTGATTATGTTTCCATGATGTGTAATGAACATGGCTATGTGCTGGCGATGGAAAAATTACTGGAAATAAATATTCCGCAGCGGGCACAATACATTCGCGTTATGTTTGATGAAGTTACGCGCATTCTAAACCATCTGTTATGGATTGGTTCGCATGCACTGGACGTGGGTGCAATGACCATGTTCCTGTATGCATTTCGTGAACGCGAAGATTTAATGGACTGCTATGAAGCCGTATCCGGTGCGCGGTTACATGCCACCTATTATCGTCCGGGTGGTGTGGCGCGTGACCTGCCTGACAGGATGCCAAAATATAAAGCTTCAAAGTGGCATAGTGAGCGTGAAGTCGGCAGGTTAAATGAAAATCGTCAGGGTTCGCTGCTCGATTTTCTCGAAGATTTCACCCGGCGTTTTCCAGGGTATGTGGATGAATATGAAACCTTGCTAACGGACAATCGTATCTGGAAGCAGCGCACTGTTGATATTGGCATCGTAACTGCGGAACGTGCATTGGCGCTGGGTTTTAGCGGGCCAATGTTACGCGGCTCAGGTATTGCCTGGGATTTACGTAAGAAACAACCCTATGAAGTCTATGATCGCATGGACTTTGATATTCCAGTTGGTACTAATGGTGATTGTTATGACCGCTATCTGGTACGGATTGAAGAAATGCGCCAGTCCAATCGCATCATAAAGCAATGCATTGAATGGTTACGTGAAAATGCTGGCCCGGTAATACTTGAGAATCATAAAGTCGTACCGCCAAAACGTGAAGCAATGAAAGCCGATATGGAATCATTAATTCACCATTTCAAATTATTTACCGAAGGTTTTTGCTTGCCTGAAGGCGAAGCTTATGCCGCGATTGAACATCCAAAAGGTGAGTTTGGCTGTTATCTGATTTCTGATGGAGCCAATAAACCTTACCGATTAAAAATTCGGGCACCGGGTTTCGTGCACTTGTCGGCGATGAATGAGATGGTGCAGGGACACATGCTGGCCGATGTAGTAGCAGTGATGGGCACACTGGATATTGTTTTTGGCGAGGTTGATCGTTAATGGCGACTGAAATTCTATCCATTAAAGCAACAACATCATTATCTGTGCCTGCGCGCGCGGAGATTGACGAGCTATCAACGCATTATCCGCCTGAGCAGAAAAAGTCTGCGTTGCTCGGTGCGCTTAATATTGTGCAACATGAAAATAACGGGTATTTAACCGAAGCGTTAATGACTGCGGTTGCCGACTATCTGGGACTGGCGAAAATTGAAGTTTATGAAGTTGCCAGTTTTTATTCAATGTATGAATTAAACCCCGTAGCGCGTAACAATGTGGCAATTTGCACCAATGTTTGTTGCATGTTAATGGGTTCGCAAACGATTGTTGACCATATTGAAAAGAAACTAGGGGTTAAAGTGGGGGAAAGTACTGCTGATGGCCGTATCTATCTTAAAAAAGAGGAAGAATGCCTGGCTGCCTGCGCTGGTGGTCCAATGATGCAGGTTAACCATGTTTATTATGAAAAGCTTACCCCTGAAAAAGTGGATGAAATACTCGATAGTCTGGAGTAATGGGTCTTATGTCAGCTAAACAAATAAAGCCCGAAGTCACTAAACCCGCCGTTAATAACACGAACGAGCAGGTGTGTTATGCCACCCTGCAATTTGCAGACACACCGTGGTCTTATGACAATTATCTTAAAACAGGCGGCTATACTGCGTGGCGAAAAATCCTTCAGGAAAAAACACCACCCGAAGACGTTATTGCGGAAGTTAAAAAATCTGGCTTACGTGGCCGTGGTGGTGCCGGTTTTCCTACTGGTTTAAAATGGAGCTTTATGCCACGCACTGCACCCGTACAGAAATATTTGGTGTGTAATTCGGATGAAAGTGAGCCGGGTACCTGTAAAGACAGAGAAATTTTACGTTATAACCCACATGCTCTGGTTGAAGGCATGCTTATCGCCTGTTATGCGATGGGTGCTGACACAGGTTATAATTATATGCGTGGCGAGTTTATGGACGCGCCGGCTACCCACTTTAAGCAGGCATTAAAACGGGTCTATAAAGAAGGCCTTTTAGGTGAGAATATTCTGGGTTCCGGTGTGAGTATCAACTTACATGCATCATTAGGTGCCGGCGCTTACATCTGTGGTGAAGAAACCGCTTTATTAAACTCACTGGAAGGTAAACGTGGCTTACCACGTTTTAAGCCCCCGTTTCCGGCAAATTTTGGTTTGTATGGTAAACCAACCACCATTAATAACACCGAAACACTGGCATCTATTCCTGCCATTATGCGCAATGGTGGTGAGTGGTTCCAGAATTTAGGCATTCCAAATAGTGGTGGTGTTAAGCTGTTTTCTATTTCTGGCCATGTTAATCGGCCCGGTAACTTTGAAGTTCCAATGGGTACCCCTTTTATCGATTTACTGGCAATGGCTGGTGGGGTAAAAGATGGTCGAAAATTAAAAGCAGTCATTCCGGGTGGCTCGTCGGTGCCTGTTTTGCCTGGCGAGATCATGATTAAAGTCAATATGGATTATGATTCCATTGTTGGGGCAGGGTCGATGTTAGGCTCAGGCGCGGTAATCGTGATGGATGAAACTACCGATATGGTACAGGTGCTACGTCGTCTTTCCCGCTTTTATTTTTCAGAGTCCTGTGGCCAGTGCACACCGTGTCGGGAAGGGACAGGTTGGTTGTATCGTATGCTGACACGCATTGTTGAAGGTAAGGGTACACTGGTTGATCTGGATAAACTTGATGACGTTGCCAGCAAAATTGAAGGTAGAACCATTTGTGCATTAGGTGATGCTGCGGCGATGCCAGTGCGGAGTTTTCTCAAACACTACCGCTCCGAATTTGAATATTATGTTGAACACAAACATAGCATGGTGAAGGCAGCGTAAATGTCCGAGTCTATTACAGAAGACATGGTAACGATTACTGTCGATGGTCAGTCGATACAGGCACCTAAAGGCGCGATGCTGATTGAAGTGACGGATGCGCATAATATTCATGTGCCACGTTTCTGTTATCACAAAAAATTAGCGGTTGCAGCTAACTGTCGGATGTGTCTGGTTGAGGTGGAAAAAGCACCGAAACCTTTACCTGCCTGTGCAACACCGGTGATGGATGGCATGATTGTGCATACCCAGTCAAAAGTTAGCAGAAGTGCACAAAAATCGGTGATGGAGTTCTTGCTGATTAATCACCCGCTGGATTGTCCTATCTGCGATCAGGGTGGTGAATGTGAGTTACAGGATTTATCAATGGGGTATGGTTATGATGCCTCACAATATGTTGACAGCAAACGTGTCGTCTTTGATAAAAACATCGGGCCATTAATTGCTACCGAGTTGACGCGCTGCATTTACTGTACCCGCTGTGTGCGTTTTGGTCGTGAAATTGCAGGCATGCTTGAACTGGGTATGACCGGGCGTGGTGAAAATTCAATGATTGCTACGTTTGTGGATGCGTGTGTTAATTCTGAAATGTCAGGGAATGTGATTGATGTTTGTCCAGTAGGTGCTTTAACCGCAAAACCCTCACGGTTTAAAGGCCGTGCCTGGGAAATGATGCAGCATAAATCCATTGCACCGCATGACTGTATTGGGTCCAATATTTATGTGCATACATTACGTGACAAGATAGTACGTGTTGTGCCGCATGAGAATGAAGCGATTAATGAAGTCTGGTTGTCCGACCGTGACCGTTTTAGTTATGAGGGTCTCCATACCAAGGACCGTTTAACCCGGCCAATGATTAAACGTGATGGTCAATGGCAGGCTGCAAACTGGGATGAAGCACTACAGCTGGTTGCAGATAAACTGAAAGCGGCTGCCGATCTGAGCACAGAACTCAAGGCGCAAACAACTGCCCCGCATAAAGCCGATACCGAGAGTGCAACGTCGGCAGCGACTGCAACCGAAGCTGTTGAAATTGAAGCTGTTGAAATTGAAGCTACTGAAGTTGAAGTTGCTGGAACTAAAGTAACGGCCACAGAAATTGCCGCGCTGGTTTCTGCCAGCGCAACGCTGGAAGAGCAATATTTAACCCAAAAATTATTACGTGGTCTGGGCAGTGGAAACATTGATTTTCGTTTACGTCAGTCAGATTTTTCCGATCAGGATGTTGCGCCGGTTATGCCGTGGTTAGGCCAGACGATTGAACAGCTAGAACAACTTGATGCTGCATTATTCATTGGCTCCAATACTCGTAAAGAACAGCCAATTGCCAACTTGCGATTACGCAAAGCCGCCGTGAATAATAATGCGCAGATCTCATTTCTTAATCCGCGCAAGTTTGTATTCAATTATCCTGTGGCGAATAATATTTCAGTCTGTCCACAAAATATGGTCGCTGAGTTAGCCGCCGTTGCCGCTGCAGTTTATGCCTTAACCGGCAGTAAAGTCCCAGCGAATATTGCTGTAGCAATCAAAACAGTCAACGTCGATGCTACGCATACTGCGATTGCGAAACAGTTAAAGCAGGCAGAGACTGCAACGGTAATACTGGGCAATATCGCCAGTATGCACCCGCAATTTTCCAGCTTGCGAGCGTTGGCACATGCTGTTGCAAAAGAAACCGACAGCTGTTTTGGCTATTTAACAGATGGTGCAAATGCCGCCGGTGCATGGTTGGCTGGTGCAGTGCCTCATCGTGGTGCTGGGGGGAATACGGAAGGTATTCTTACGGGTAAAAATCTAACTGAAATCAATGCTGAGAAACTGGCTGTCTGTCTTCTGGTAAACGTGGAGCCAGATACCGATGCCGCTGATGCCAATGCACTGATGGCGACATTGAATCAGGCCGATTTTGTGGTTTCAGTTTCAGCCTACCATTCGGCCTCATTGAAACAGGTGGCTGATGTTATTCTGCCTGCGGCTAACTTCACTGAAACCTCCGGTACCTATGTGAATGCAGAAGGGTTCTGGCAAAGTTTTAAAGGCGTGGTTAAAGCCGAAGGTGAGGCGCGTCCAGCGTGGAAGGTGTTACGTGTACTGGCCAATCTAGCAGGTGTTGAAGGGTTTGATTATATTTCCTCTGAAGCAGTTAAAAATGAAGTGCGTTCATGCTGTGAATCGATTGAATTATCAAATACAGTTGATTCTGCCGCAAGCATTGAAATAAATTCATCTTCAAAAGAGATTTATCGTGGCTCGGATGTGCCGATGTATGCTGTTGATGCCATTGTACGTCGTGCTGCATCATTACAGCAGACTGTCGATGCTGAAAAATTATGTGTGCGCTTAAACAGCACAGAAGCCAACCGGCTTGAACTGAATACCGGAACCATTGTGACGGTGAAGCAGGGAAGTAACAGTGCAAATTTACCGCTGATTATTGATAACAGTATTCCAGATGCCTGTGCATGGGTTCCAGTCGCCGTTGAAGGCAATGAATTGTTGGGTGCAGCTTTTGGTGTTGTACATATAGAGAATGTAAAGTCAGCAAAGGCAGAACCAGGTGATCAGGCTCAGGTGATTAAGAGTAGAGCGAATGAGTGAAATGATTGACAATTTTTTAGCGCCTGTCATTAAAGTGGGTCTTGAAGTTTGGAACTGGTTTCCTGCTGACGGGCAAACGCTGTTATTAATTCTGGGTAAGATTATTTTAATACTTATCCCGTTAATGTTGTGTGTGGCTTACATTACTTATGCCGAGCGTAAAATTATTGGTTATATGCAGATTCGTATCGGCCCTAACCGAGTCGGCCCACGCGGCTGGTTGCAACCGATTGCGGATGCAATGAAATTGATGTTTAAGGAAGTCATTATTCCGAGCAAGGCTGACAAATTCTTATTTTTGATTGCACCTGTGTTATCCATTATGCCGGCTCTGGCTGCCTGGGCGGTGATTCCGTTTAATCGTGGTATGGTACTGACGAATGTGAATGCTGGTTTACTGTATATACTGGCATTGACCTCAATGGGTGTGTACGGGGTTATTATTGCTGGCTGGGCATCCAACTCCAAATACGCTATTTTGAGTTCTTTACGTGTTGGCGCGCAGATTATTGCTTATGAGATTGCCATGGGCTTTGCACTGGTTGGTGTGTTAATGGCAAGTGGCAGTTTGAATATGAGTGACATCGTTGAAGCTCAGGCAGGAGGTATTTCCAGCTGGTATATCTGGCCATTGTTGCCGCTGTTTTTTGTGTATTTTATTTCCGGTGTTGCAGAAACAAACCGGGCCCCGTTTGATGTTGCTGAGGGTGAATCTGAAATTGTTGCTGGTTTCCATGTTGAATATTCGGGGATGGCGTTTGCTGTTTTCTTCCTTGCTGAGTATGCCAATATTATTTTAATTTCAGCATTAACCGCGTTATTGTTCCTGGGTGGCTGGTTGTCGCCTTTTGAAGGACTGGTGGGCGCTAATCACTGGTTAGGTGAACCGAGTTTATTCTGGTTTTTTGCAAAAGCCTGTTTCTTTGCGTTCTGTTTTCTCTGGTTCCGGGCAACTTTTCCGCGTTATCGTTATGATCAGATTATGCGCCTGGGCTGGAAAGTATTTATCCCTGTTACCATTATCTGGTTAGTCGTTGAAGCGGTTATGGTTGTTGCACAAGTGGGTCCGTGGGCAACTTAGGCCGTATAGAGTGGGTATGAGCCATATGAAAACAATAAAACATTTCTTCAAAAGCTTTCTCTTTATTGAGTTACTGCAAGGCCTGGGTGTTACCGGTAAATATCTGTTCGCACGAAAAATTACGGTGCAGTACCCGGAGGAAAAAACACCGATGTCACCACGGTTTCGAGGGTTGCATGCGTTGCGGCGTTATGCCAATGGTGAAGAGCGCTGCATCGCCTGTAAATTATGTGAAGCCGTGTGCCCAGCGTTGGCGATAACGATTGATTCGGAACAACGTGCTGATGGAACCCGCCGCACTACAGGTTATGAGATTGATTTATTTAAATGTATTTATTGCGGTTTTTGTGAAGAAGCCTGTCCGGTGGATGCCATCGTGGAAACCCATATTTTTGAATACCATTTTGAAGAACATGGTACTCAGATAATGACGAAGAATATGCTGCTAGAGATGGGCGATAAATACGAAGCAGAAATTGCTGCCAATAGACAGGCGGATGCCACTTACCGGTAGGATAGTTATGACAATAAGTGATTTTTTATTTTTTGTTTTCGCTGGTATGGTTATCGTATCGGCACTGGGTGTTGTGACATCAAAAAATCCGGTTCATTCAGCGTTATTTCTGGTGTTGACATTTGTCTGTACTGCTGCAATCTGGTTAATGCTGGAAGCTGAGTTTTTGGCCATTGTGCTGGTGTTGGTTTATGTCGGCGCGGTAATGATTCTCTTTTTATTCGTGGTAATGATGCTGGATATTAATATCGTGGCTATGCGTGAAGGTTTTGTCAGTTACCTGCCGGTAGGCATCGCCTTTGCTATGGTGATGTTGGCAATAATGGTATGGGTAGTTGGCCCGACTGGACCGGATGTGAGCAACACGGCTGCCTTACACCAGGCGGTGGTGCACTCGGCAGATTACAGTAACACTAAAGCATTGGGTGAGATTTTATATACCAAATACGTGCTGGCATTTGAACTTGCAGCAGTGATATTACTGGTTGCGATTATTGCCGCTATTTCGCTCACCTTGCGTACGCGACCAACAACAAAATATCAGCGACCAAGTGAACAGATAAAAGTTAAACGTAATGATCGTCTGAAGATTATTTCGATGCAGGCCGAGGTGAAGAAATGATTACGCTTAGCAGCTATTTAACTCTCGCGGCGATTTTGTTTGCCATCAGCGTTGCGGGTATTTTTCTCAATCGAAAAAACATAGTGGTATTACTGATGTGTATTGAGCTGATGTTGCTGGCGGCTAATATAAATTTTATTGCTTTTTCACATTATCTGAATGATCTGGCAGGCCAGGTGTTTGTCTTTTTTATCCTTACCGTTGCTGCCGCAGAAGTAGCAATTGGACTGGCAATTTTAGTTGTATTATTCCGTAACCGTCGCACCATTGATGTCGATGAACTTGATGAGTTAAAAGGTTAAGGATAATGGAAAATTTATATCTTGCTATCCCACTGGCACCTTTGTTAGGTGCAATTATTGCAGGTTTCTTTGGTGCGCAAATTGGACGTAAAGGTGCGTATACGGTCACCATTACAGGCGTTGGTATTTCATTCGTGCTATCACTGATTGCTTTGTATCAGCATGTATTTCAGGGTATTCCTGCTTATAACGCGAATGTGTATACATGGATGGTTGCTGGAAGCCTTCACTTTGAAGTTGGTTTTCTGATTGACAACCTGACAGTGTTGATGATGGCAGTGGTAACATTTGTATCGCTCATGGTGCATATTTATACCATTGGCTATATGACAGATGATCTGGATAACTGGCCAAAAGATAGTCTTGCAGGTGCCAATTCGTACCAACGTTTCTTTAGCTATATTTCACTGTTTACGTTCTCCATGCTGATGTTGGTGATGTCAAATAACTTTATGCAGTTATTTTTCGGCTGGGAGGCTGTGGGGCTGATGTCATATTTACTGATCGGTTTCTGGACGGTTAGACCGACTGCGGTGTATGCAAACCTGAAAGCGTTTATCGTTAACAGGGTGGGGGATTTTGGTTTTATTCTGGGCATTGCAGCGGTGGTGATGTATTCAGGCAGTCTGGATTACGCCGATGTCTTCTCAAAAGCGGGAGCCATGTCTGCTCAGACCATGAGTATTTTTTCCGGCACCGAATGGAATGTCATCTCAGTAATTTGTATCTTGCTGTTTATTGGTGCAATGGGGAAATCAGCACAGATTCCATTGCATGTCTGGCTACCTGATTCAATGGAAGGCCCCACGCCAATTTCTGCATTGATTCATGCAGCAACGATGGTAACAGCCGGTATATTTATGGTTGCCAGAATGTCACCACTGTATGAGTTATCGAATACAGCGTTAAGTTTTGTACTGATTACCGGCTCTCTTACCGCTGTTTTGATGGGGCTGGTTGGTATTGTCCAAAATGATATTAAACGCGTCATTGCCTATTCTACCTTATCACAACTGGGCTATATGACGGTTGCACTGGGTGCCTCGGCTTATTCTGCCGCAGTGTTCCATTTAATGACACATGCTTTCTTCAAGGCGTTATTATTCCTTGCCGCCGGTTCAGTAATACTTGCCATGCATCATGAGCAGGATATACGCAAGATGGGTGGGCTAAAAAAATATCTTCCAGTGACTTACTGGACCATGCTGGTCGGTTCATTGGCGTTAATCGGATTTCCCGGATTCTCCGGCTTTTTTTCCAAAGATGCCATTATCGAGGCGGTGCATGGCTCGACTATTTTTGGTCATGAGTTTGCCTATATGTCGGTGTTAGGCGGAGTATTCATTACCGCACTTTACACTTTTAGACTGTTTTTTCTGGTGTTTCATGGTGAAGAGCGGATGGATAAGCACACCCGACAACATTTACATGAACCGCCCTGGGTAGTAACGCTGCCATTGATTTTATTGGCTATACCCTCAGTCTTCATTGGTGGTTTCGCTATTGATAAAGTATTGTTCGGTAATTATTTTGGTGACGCAATTTATATTTCAGATCGCCATGAAGGTCTGGCAGAAGTGGGTAGGAATTTCCACGGTGCCTGGGCCTTTATCGAGCATGGTTTTGCTGGGCCAGCTGTTTACCTGGCGGCGGCGGGGGTGTTTATCACCTGGTTCATTTATCTAAAATATCCAGGTATCGCTACAGTAATCAGGCAGAAATTTGCTTTTATTTATACGCTGCTGGAACGTAAATTTTACCTCGATGAAATTTATGCCTGGGCGTTTGGCGGTGGCAGCCGTGCATTAGGTAATGCACTCTGGTCTTTTGGTGACGTTAAATTTATTGATGGTCTGCTGGTGAATGGTTCTACAAAACTGGTTGGCTGGTTTGCGCTGTACTCGCGACGTATTCAGACTGGGCGACTTTACCACTATGCGTTTGCAATGATTATTGGTTTGTTGGGACTATTTGCCATAGGTCTGTTTAGATAATGTGGGACATAACTGCTGATTTAGAAAACATTATGTATTGTTATGAATTGTGTCGTATTGAGATAAAGGATCGTTATGTTTGCTGATTTACCCTTACTTAGTCTGGTAGTGTGGATTCCTATACTGGGTGGTGTTGCTATACTGCTGGCAGGCGATAAGGGCGATTCAAGTGGTGTACGGATGCTGGCACTGGTGATTGCAGTGGTGACTTTTGCACTGAGTCTCGGATTGTATACGGGTTTTGATACCTCGACATCAGCGATGCAGTTTGAAGAACTGGCCGTCTGGATACCCGCATACAATATCAATTACCATCTGGGTGTGGACGGTTTCTCCATGCCGCTGATCATTCTGACCTCGTTTACAACTATTCTGGTGGTGATTTCTAGCTGGGAAGTAATACAGAAAAAACCGGCTCAATATCTGGCGGCTTTCCTGATTATGGAAGGCACCATGATTGGTGTTTTCGCTTCACTTGATGCCATGCTATTTTATGTGTTCTGGGAAGCCATGCTGATTCCCATGTACATCATCATTGGTGTCTGGGGTGGCCCACGGCGGGTATACGCTACCATAAAATTCTTTATATATACCTTTATCGGTTCAGTATTCATGCTGGTCGCATTGATTTATATGTATTACCAGGGTGGTAGCTTCGATATACTTGCGATGCAAAATTTGCCACTAACATTACATGAACAGGTATGGATTTTCCTTGCTTTCCTCATGGCTTTTGCGGTTAAAGTACCGATGTGGCCGGTTCATACCTGGTTGCCTGATGCACATGTTGAAGCGCCAACCGGAGGCTCGGTGATTCTGGCTGCCATTATGCTGAAAATTGGTGGCTATGGATTTATCCGGTTTAGTTTGCCGATTGCACCGGATGCGGCACATATGCTTGACTGGCTAATTATCTTTATGTCTCTGGTTGCAGTGGTCTATATTGGTTTTGTGGCACTGGTTCAGAAAGACATGAAAAAACTGGTGGCGTATTCATCGATTGCACACATGGGCTTTGTCACCCTTGGATTGTTTATTGTATTTCAGATTTTCGCCAATCCACTCAATGCGGGTGGGCAGGGCGCAACGCTTGCAGTAGAAGGGGCGATGATTCAGATGATCTCACATGGTTTTATCGCCGGTGCGCTGTTCCTGGTGATTGGTGTGCTTTATGACAGAATGCATACCCGCGAGATTTCTGCCTATGGTGGTGTTGTGCATAGTATGCCGATATTTACCGGGTTTGCCGTCTTCTTTGCAATGGCTAATGCGGGTTTACCGGGCACTTCCGGGTTTGTTGGCGAATTTATGATTATTCTGGCCAGCTTCCAGGCTAACTTCTGGTATGCCTTCTTCGGGGCGCTTACGCTAATACTTGGTGCTTCTTATACCTTATGGATGGTGAAACGTGTCTTTTATGGTGAAATAGTCAATGATGCGGTACGCACATTAAGCGACATTAATGGCAGAGAGTTCGGTGTTCTGAGCCTGTTGGCAATTGCTGTATTAGCACTTGGGTTATGGCCGGCACCCGTCATTAATGTACTGCATGCAACGGTTGAAAACTTTTTACAACACATTTCTGTGACCAAATTGTCACTGTACTGATTTTTTCGGAAGAAATAATGCCTTTAGACTCCATGACTTTAGAATCGCTACATGTAGCTGTTGCTATGCCTGAAATCTTTCTACTGATAATGGCCTGTCTCGTATTGGTAGTCGACGCTTTTTTGCCCGAAGGAAAACGCGGCTTCAGTTACATACTGACTCAGTTAGGACTTATTGTTGCCCTGATAATGATTCTTTCAATCCCGGCACAACAAACTACATTGGCATTTAATGATTTTTACATCCAGGATCGTCTGTCTGATATTCTGAAGTCATTTGTTCTGGTTATTAGTTTTGGTGTGTTTGTTTACTCACGCGAATACCTGGTTCAGCGTAATATATTTAAAGGTGAGTTTTATGTGTTAGGGCTATTTAGCATTGTCGGTATGATGCTAATGATATCAGCGAACAACTTACTGATACTTTATCTCGGCCTGGAGCTATTATCGTTGTGTTTATATGCTCTGGTTGCATTTAACCGGGATGATGGTAATGCGTCGGAAGCTGCGATGAAATATTTCGTACTGGGCGCGCTGGCTTCCGGTATGTTGCTTTACGGCATGTCTATTCTTTATGGATTGTCTGGCAGTATCCAGTTTGCCGACATTGCAGCAGCCGTCAATAACAGCAGTGGTAGTACACAGCACATTGGAATGACCTTTGCGCTGGTATTTATTGTTGTTGCGATAGCCTTCAAGTTGGGGGCGGTACCCTTTCATATGTGGGTGCCAGATGTTTATGAGGGGTCACCCACTGCAGTTACAGTGTTGATTGCTACCGCACCAAAACTGGCTGGTTTTGCCATGCTGATTCGCCTTATGGTTGAAGCGCTGGGCGGGTTGCATACCGACTGGCAGCAAATGCTGATTATTCTCTCAATTTTATCGATGGCAGCCGGTAATCTTATTGCCATTGCACAGACAAATATAAAACGTATGCTGGCGTATTCAACCATTTCACACGTTGGTTTTATCTTGCTGGGAATTGTTGCCGGCACCGCAGGTGGTTATGCCGCTGCCATGTTTTATACCATCTCTTATGCATTAATGGCATTAGGCGGGTTCGGTGTCATTATATTGATGGCGAGAAAAGGTTTTGAAGCCGATAAAATTTCTGATTTTACTGGACTGAATCAGCGCAGTCCGTGGTTTGCTTTTATTATGCTGATTTTGATGTTTTCTATGGCGGGTGTTCCGCCGACACTTGGGTTTTGGGCAAAGCTGGCGGTTATCAGTGCGGTCATTAAAGTCAATATGGTGTGGCTGGCAGTACTGGCCGTCATTTTCTCTATTATTGGTGTATTTTATTATCTTCGTCTTATTAAAGTTATGTATTTTGATGAGGCAACCGAGCATGCACCGATTGAATGCGGTCGTGATATGCAAATTACTTTAAGCGTGAATGGTCTGGTTATTCTCGCCCTGGGGTTATACCCGGCAGCATTGATGACACTGTGTCTCTCTGCTTTTTAGTTTTAAGAAACTACGCCAGTCAATTTAAGGAGGGGATACAATGACACAAATTGTAGTTAAGGGTAGCTGTTTATGCGGGTCTGTGCAATATGAGGTCAGTGGCCAGGCAAAACGTTTTTACCACTGTCATTGTCAGCGTTGTCGCAAGGTGAGCGGCACCGGTCATGCGAGTAATTTACTGGTGACACCACAGACCAGCATTAACTGGCTACAGGGTGAAGAGCAATTACAGCGTTATAAAGTGCCTGAGGCGGAAAGGTTTTATAATTGCTTTTGTCAAAAATGCGGCGGGCCAATGCCTCGCGTGGTTCCCGAACTCGATGCGGTATTAATTCCTGCTGGGTCGCTTGATACACAATCGCCGCTTTCACCGCAGGCGCGCATTTTTTGGGGTTCGCGTGCGCCGTGGTCCTGTAGTGACGATTTACCTGTTTATGCTGAATACCCACCGAGTACATAGAAGCATACAACCTACTTCATTCAGAATTAATTAACGGTTCCTTAATGGCATAGCCCGGCTTATTTTTAGCCTTCCATGTTTCATGCCAGTGCATGAGTTCTTCGCCGGGCATGGGTTTGGCAATATAATAACCCTGTGCGGCGGTATAACCGAGGCGGGTTATCATGCTCATGCAAGCTTTATTTTCGACACCTTCCGCAACAACACTCATATTCAGTTTTTGTGCCAGCTCAACGCTGGACTCGAGGATTACGCGTGCCGCCTTATCAGTTAACGCTCTCTTTACAAAGGTATGATCGGTTTTGAGTTCACTGAAAGGAATACGTTGTAGCTGTTCCATTGATGAGTAGCCGGTACCAAAATCATCAATCGACAAGCCAATACCCTTGAGACTAAGGCGAGTCAGCACATCAAGTGCTAAGGTAAGGTCCTGTATCAGACGACTTTCAGTGATTTCAAGTGTGAGTTTTGAGATATTGAGCTGGTGTTGCTGAGTGCAATTTACAATGTATTCCGGCAGGTCGAGGCGATCCAGTGAATCGACCGAAATATTGACACTGAGATTGATGTCGAGGCCCTGCTCACGCCAGCGAGTGCACTGTGTCATGGCCTTATGCAAAACAATATCGGTTACTTCATTAATCAGCTTGAGTTCTTCGACAAGGGGAATGAAAGTATCGGGTGGGACTAAACCTCGCGTAGGATGTATCCAGCGAATTAACGCTTCAACGCCGATTAACTGTTTGCTGGCGATATCTATTTGTGGCTGGTAATAAACCACGAATTCATCTTTATCAATGGCGTTTCTGAGTTCGCTTTCAGTTAGTGCTATTTTGTTGTGCTGAGGTTGGGCGATTGACTGAGTGCCAACCTGCAACAATAATTCGGTGAGAGGGGTGATGGTAACAGGTTTTTCCAGTGCGCCCAGTATGTTCAGTTTGCGATCGCGAGCAACACTTTCAGCGGAGTGAATCAGACGTGTATCCTCAGCACTAATCAGAATAATATTGCCTGGGTAGGACTGGTTGGAAAGGTGTCGCAAGAATTCAACACCATCCATACCCGGCATATTGAGATCAAGCAATAAGACAGAGGGTGGCATGGGTGAGTTTTTAATGTGAGCCAGTGCTTCCTCACCTGAAGCGGCGGTGTCGATCTGGCTGATGCCGATGCTGTTAAGACGTAAAGTAATCAGGTCGAGCACAAAGCGGTCATCATCAACAATAAGCACATCATCAAAACTGAACTGTAGTGGCTGAGCTTCTTTTTCAGCCAGTTGTGTGTAGTAATAACGGGCGACTTCTGACATCGCAACATCAATTTTTGGTATGGTTTCATTAATCGATGCCCAGTCTGCATCGGTTGCCGCTGCTTCGGTACGCTCACATAATGTTGCGAGCTGGACTGCGCCGATGGAACGCGCAGAGGATTTTATTTTGTGGCAGGCTGCCTTGATGTCATCGCAGCAGCAGTCTGTATGTGCTCGATGAATCGCCAGTATTGTGCCTGGTGCAGTGTCGAGGAAAAGCGTGAAGAAACGCCGGTGCTTGTTGGGGTCGCTGCCGATATAACGCACCAGCATGGCTGTATCAATAATGTCTATGGTAGATGCTTCAGATTTTGATGTGGCCACAGATCCAGCTTTAATGGTTGTGGTTTTATGGGGCGCTGTTGCCTCAGTGGTTATTTCCGAGCACGTATCTTCAGTCGTGTTTTTAACCGTAGTCAGCCACTGCTCAAGTTTGTGCTGAAGTTCATTTATATCAACAGGCTTTGACAGATGATCGTTCATGCCTGCTTCAATACAACGTAGTGTTTCGCTGGTTGTTACATCAGCGGTGATGGCAATAATGATTATGTTTTTGAAGCGACTATCTCTGGAGTTTCGTACCGCATAGGTGAGCTGGTAACCATCCATTTCGGGCATATGAATGTCGGTTAATAACATGTCATAATCCTGCTTGCGTAATTTTTCTATTGCTTCTTTACCATTAGCCACTACGTCCGATGAATAGCCCAGTGTATCAAGCTGCAGGGTAAGTAGTTCCTGATTGGTCGGGTTATCTTCTGCCGCCAGAATACGATATTGTTTTTTGCTGATGGCCGGCCGTCTTTCTTCATCAGCCTTTTGCCTGCCATTCATGTCAACAATGGCATCGGCGACAGGCAGATCAATAATAAATGACGAACCCTTGCCGTATTCGCTCTCGACATTGATGGTTCCGCCCATCAGTTCAACCAGTTTGCGGGTGATGACTAGCCCGATGCCGGTACCTTCTATATCGCTGTGTTGTGCATCCAGGCGATTGAAAGGTTGAAACAGATTTTTTTTATTTTGCTCGTTGATCCCACGCCCAGTGTCTATTATACGTATACGATGAAAACCCAATGGCGGTGGTGGACAGCAGACGTAAACTGTTCCACCTTCATCATTATATTTCACGGCATTGCTCAATAGGTTCAGCAATATTTGCCTGATTCGGGTATTGTCTGCGCGGACCCATAAATTCTTGCAGCTGTTAATGTTGTTGCCGTCATTGGCATAGCTCAGTTTTATCCCTTTTTTCTCAGCCAGCGAGCCGATGAGCTTAAAGCAGTCCTTCACGACGGGTTCCAGTTCGATGTTGTCGATTAATAATTCAACGTGACCCGCTTCAATTTTAGTAAGATCAAGCACGTCATTAATTAGATCGAGCAGTAAGTTACTGGCACTATAAATGGTATTAATCTGTTTTTTCTGCTGGCCAGATAGATTCGTGTCAAATTGTAGTAGTTGGGAAAAACCTATAATGGCATTGAGAGGAGTGCGCAGCTCGTGACTCATACTGGAAAGAAATTTAGACTTGGTACGGTTGGCTTTTTCAGCCTCATCTTTGGCCGCAATCAGAGCTGTTTCCACCTGTTTCCGATTGGTAATATCACGTATTATGCCGGTATAGCCGAGTGTTTTGTCATCGTGTATCTTATTTACGGACAGTTCCATCGCAAAGATTGTCCCATCTTTGCGTTTACCCTGGACCTCACGACTGTCACCGACGATGAATGCGGCTTTTCTGGATTGTTGATAACGCTGTAGATAACCATTATGGTTGTTTTTATAGGGTTCGGGCATGAGCATATTGACATTGTTACCGATAACTTCAGTCGTGCTATAACCAAATATTTTCTCGGCGGCCTGATTGAAAGACTCAATCAGGCCTTTGTTATCAATAGTGATAATGCCATCGGCTACCGTGGCCAGTACGGTATTCGCTTTTTCTTCACTGTGACGTAGAGCCTCTTCTGTCGTCTTGCGTAAGGCCTCCGTATTTTCTGCATCAAGCAGGTTGGAGCAGGTGGAAAGCAGTGGTTTTAGTTGATTGAAAAGCTTATCATCGTAACCTTCGTCACGATTGGCAATACCGACTATACCAATCAGCTTATCGCCTAGTCTGAGTGGTAAACCCATAAATGACCGCAGTGCAGAACACGTTTCGGACAGGGTTCCTGCTCTCGGATCATTGGCGGGGTCGTTGGAAATGAGTGTTTCTCCCGTTGAGATTACGGCACCAAGTAAATTGTCCAGCTTACTGATTTTAGGACTTGCCGGGGTTTTCGGGTTGTAACATGATGCGACCTCTGCATCCCAGGAAATATTGGTGATATGGCGAATATGCAGGCGGGGTGCTCGATCTAAAGTGTAAATAATGTTGCCAATTAAACCAAATTCACTCTTGGTAATATCAATGATTCCATTGAGTAACTGTTCAAAAACTGCTTGCCGGTTTTTTCCCGAAATAAATTTTTCCTGCACGGTGTAGATATGTTCCAGCATGGTGCGTTGAATATAGGTTTCGATTTCAGTCGCTCTGCGCGCAGAGATGTCACGTACAATAGCGACAAATCGTGGCGGGGTATTGTCAGGAGCGATATATTGCAGGTGAATTTCAACGGTTACCTGGTTACCGTTTTTATGCTGTTGTAGGGATTCGAAATTAAGCGTTTCTTCTGGTTTGGTAATCAGTGCGGAGACGAGTTGCCGGAAACTCTTTTGGTTATATTCTGGCATGATATCCGGCAGTGTTAACTGCATCAGCTCTGCTTCACTATAACCCAGACTGTTGATAGCGCTGGTATTGGCGTAGAAAAACATCAGCGTTTCGGGGTCAAACATAAATATGTATTCGGAAACTTCCCCCAGAGTTTGCTTAAAGCGGTTTAGTTTGTACTGGGTTTTTTTGAGGTCGTTAATGTCGGTGATTGAGCCCGATACGCGGTAGGGTTTGCCGTTATCATCACGCAATGCGGCACCCCGAGCGCGGAACCAGCGGTAATCCCCCGACTTTGCCTGTATGCGATACTCGACATTGTATGCGGTGCCCGCATTTTTCAGATGTGCATCCATTGCGTCCTCGGCTCTCTGCTTGTCATCAGGGTGCAGATAGGTTAACCAGGCCTCGTAACTGTCCATGTTACCAGGTTGATACCCCAGTAATTTTTCATATTGTGGAGAATGGTAGACTCTATTTTTTATTATGTCCCAGTCCCAGAGTACATCGTTTGACCCTGCGACTGCCAGCTGATAACGCTCCTCAGATTCCTGCAGGTACTGTTCCGCTTTATTGCGTCGACAATTACTTATCGCTATCGCAATGTAGTCGGTAATGGAGCAGGTGAAATTTATATCTTCCTGACTCCAGTTTCGCTTAGTGCTCTGTTGTTCATGACAAACAACGCCAATAAACTGATTATTCAATCGTATGGTTGCATTCAGCATGGCCCTGATGTTATTGGGTTTCAGGTAGTTATTGAGCAGTTCCTGGGTTCTGCCATCAGTATAGGTATTGCTGGAATCGATCACCCGATTTTTCAGCAGTATTCTAAAATAAATTGGATGATCGGTGATTGACTGGGTATCACAAATGATATGACTGTCGGTGGCTAGGTCGTATAGATCGGCACAGTGCAGGTGACTACAGTTGTTGTCAAATAGCCAGATACCGACGCGGGATACATTGAGCCCTTCACAACTGGCTTTGGCAATGTCCTCAAAAATCATCTGCATCTCACAGGGGGTGATATCACTTTTCTCGGCCAGTTGAGACATGATTTTATGTTGTTTTCGTAATCGTTCAGTCCTGATCTCATCTTTTAAGTAAAAAACTCTGATTGAAGTGGCAAAGATATAGGCGCCAATAAATACAAAAATAATGGCGATCACAGAAGCGATCAAAATAGCCAACAGGTACGGGTTTAATATTTTTTCAGCAGGAATTTTTTCAACAAGACCCAGTTTGTATTCGGGCATATATTGGTAAGCGGCAAGTATTTTTTTGCCTTTGTGATCTACGCCAAGGTATACCCCAGATTTACCCAGCAGCGCACGCCGCATGGGTTCTGCTATGCCCAGCTTAAATGGGACGACAAAGTGGTTACTGTCACTGTTGGTCTGCTTTCCCCATAGCAGAAAAATAATCTGCTGGGCTTTACGTTGGGCTACCACAAATTCGACGCTTTGACCGTTCTTGTTGGCATTCTGATTCATCAGTTGTAAATGCTTGATGGTTTTGTGAATGAGCTTAGTGCGTGTCGCTTTATCCTGTTTACTCTGTTGGGATATTGCGCGGATCAGCATAATCTGGTTGCTTACGCTTTCAGTGAGTAACTGACCCTCCTGCTTGAGTGCGATCTTATAGAGCGCAGTGACGGTAATGCTAACGGCTAAAACTGCGACCGAAGACAGCATTAGCGTCAGCTTTAATAGTTTAGTCGTTTTGAATAGCTTGGTGATATGCATGGCATGGGTGGGTAACTGGTTAGTATTTTGTTCAGATGTTTAATAATTCAGAGATTCCTGTGTGGTCGTTAAGCTTTTTTTTATAAACTCACCCGTCATTTGCCGGGTGAGTTTTACATACGGATCAATGGATAGCAGGCACAGGTCGAAATTTTCATCCATCCTGTTAGTATATGGGTTAGAACAGGTCTTTTGTCAATCACAAAGGCAAGGTTAGTTTAGCTCAGGCGGTTTTTTTATTGAACCGAAGCCAGTGATTGCGGTCAACAAACCGTTTCGATCTGTTGTTTATCCACCTCCTTCGCCATGATTATCTGTGGCGCTGGTGATGCCATAAACACAGCGTGTTATCAGATAGCTTTCTGGTAGATTACGGGTAATTTTTAATTAATCAATAACAAGGTGAAAATACGATGGCTACAGCCGCAGAACTCTTTATACGCTGTCTGGAAAATGAAGGCGTGGATAAAATTTTTGGTATTCCTGGTGAAGAAAATCTATATGTTATGGATGCGTTGCGTGATAGCAGTATCGAGTTCATCACTGTTCGGCATGAACAGGCGGCAGCTTTTATGGCGGATGTTCATGGTCGTTTAACTGGTCGTGCCGGTGTCTGTCTGGCTACGTTGGGGCCGGGGGCAACGAATCTGGTGACAGGTTTTGCTGATGCTAATATGGATCGCTCACCGGTGATTGCTATTGCCGGGCAGGGTTCGACCACTCGGATGCACAAAGAAAGTCATCAAATACTGAATTTAGTCAGTCTGTTTGAGCCTATTTCAAAAAATAGTACCGAAGTGCTTGAGGCAGAAGTTATTCCTGAACTGGTACGCAAAGCGTTTAAGGATGCACAGGCCGAAAAGCCCGGCGGGGTTTTTATCAGTTTTCCAGAAAATATCGCCGGTGAGGAAATCGCGGATGATCTGTTACCGCTTAAAGTACAGAGCCCGCAAATGCCGGATGCGCCAGAAGAAAAAATTCGACAGGCGGCTCAAATTATTGATGCAGCAAAATTCCCATTGATTATGGCGGGTAATGGCGTTATCCGTGAACATGCGGTGGCAGCATTAGTTGATTTTGCTGAATGCTTAAATATCCCGGTTACGCAGACCTTTATGGCAAAAGGAGTCATACCTTTTTCACATCCCCTGTCGTTGGGCAGTGTCGGTTTGCAGGCACACGATTATGTTGCCTGCGGATTTGATCGGGCCGATGTTGTTATCTGTATTGGGTATGACATGGTTGAATACCATCCTTATTTATGGCACCCGAATAAAGAAAAGAAAGTGATCCATATTGATCTGAATTATGCCGAAGTGGACGCACATTATATACTCGAAGCGGGTATCCTGGGGGATATTACGAACTCGTTAACGCGCATTGCAGCACAGGCGAGTAAAGTTCATGCCGGTAAAACAAAAAATCTGAAAGGCATTATTATGGATGAGCTGGATGACTATGCCAATGATGAGAGTCATCCACTAAAACCACAAAAAATTCTATTTGATACGCGAAAAGTTCTTAATGACGAGGATATTTTAATCTCGGATGTTGGCGCGCATAAAATGTGGATTGCACGGCTTTATCGTTGTCAGCAACCAAATACCTGTATTATCTCCAATGGTTTTGCCTCGATGGGAATTGGTGTGCCGGGTGCGATTGCTGCACGGATGGCTTTTCCTCAAAAAAAGGTGCTTACTATTACCGGTGATGCTGGGTTTATGATGAACTCACAGGAAATCGAAACGGCGTTACGTTATAAAATCGCCATTGTTATTATGATCTGGAATGACAGTGAGTATGGACTGATTAAATGGCATCAGGAAAGGCGTTTTGGCCATTCCAATAATATTAGTTTTAATAATCCTGATTTTGTAAAATACGCTGAATCCTTTGGTGCAAAAGGGTATCGCGTGGAAAGAGCGCAAGATCTGGTACCAACACTGGAACAGGCCTTTGCGGATAATACGGTGGTGGTGGTCGATGTCCCGGTAGATTATTCTGAAAATATGAAATTAACAGAAAAGCTGGGCAAGCTGATTTGTCCGGTATAAATAATGGTGTCGATTTTATTGCACCGAAATACTGACTTACTGCTGAAACGGATACTTATGGTTCAAGACCGTCAGCCGCAGGGATGCGGGTGACGAGCCGGCATAGATGTATTGACAGCGTGTCCTGACACTATTGTATGTATCCGTTTCATCCATCCTGTCTGGATGAAGTGCTGAGATTAAAGCCTCAATAGAACGGCGGTAATTGGGGGAGGTTATTTTGGGGCGTATGTTTTCTGGATGTAGGCATTAATCAGGGTTTCAAATTCGGCAGCAATATTGTCGCCCTTTAAGGTCACGATTCTAACCCCATCTGCATAAACTGGAGCGACTGGATGTTCCCCTGTTCCAGGTAAACTAATGCCTATATTTGCGTGTTTGCTTTCACCGGGGCCATTGACTACACAGCCCATTACTGCCACAGACATGTCTTCAACATGATGGTAGTTCTGTTTCCATTGTGGCATTTTTGTGCGCAGATAATTTTGCACCCGCGAAGCCAGTTCCTGAAAATAGGTGCTGGTGGTGCGGCCACAGCCGGGGCAAGCGGTAACCAGTGGTACAAAAGATCGTACCCCCAGCGTTTGTAAAATCTCCTGAGCGACAATCACTTCTTTCTCTCGTGGCGCACCAGGTTTGGGCGTGAGTGAAATGCGAATGGTATCGCCAATACCATCATGCAATAAAATGCTTAATGCTGCGGTCGAAGCAACAATGCCTTTAGAGCCAATACCTGCTTCGGTGAGACCCAGGTGCAGTGCATAATTACAGCGCTGTGCCAGTGAGCGATAGACGCTGATTAAGTCCTGAACCATGCTCATTTTGCAGGAAAGAATAATGCGGTTTTTTTTCAGACCAATGTCCATTGCTGCTGCGGCGCTGTCCAGCGCAGAGCGAATTACGGTTTCCAGCATAATATGGTGTGCATCCAGAGGGTGTTTGTGCCTGCCATTCTCGTCCATCAGACTGGCGAGTAAACCTTGATCCATGCTGCCCCAGTTAACACCAATACGCACGGCTTTATGGTATTTAATGGCGAGCTCTATCATGGTAGCGAACTGGGTTTTACGTTTACTGCCTTTCCCTACATTACCAGGATTAATGCGATACTTTGCCAGTGCTTGAGCACAGTCCGGGTAGTCACTGAGCAGTTTATGGCCGTTGTAGTGAAAGTCGCCAATGAGTGGAACCTGACAGAATTTTTTATCCAGAGATTCGCGTATATAGGGCACGGCAGCAGCGGCATTCGCATCATTTACTGTAATGCGTACCAGCTCAGAGCCAGCATTGGCCAGTTGCATGATCTGCTGAGTGGTCGCTTCAATATTAGCGGTATCGGTATTTGTCATCGATTGCACCACGATGGGTGCATTTCCGCCAACCAGTACGCCATCGATATTAACGCTCAGGGTAGTATGTCTGGGCTGGTAACAGGCTGGGAATTTCATGGTGCTTGCTCTGGCATAAAAGGGTATTTTAACTGACTATGCTAAGTATTTCATTTATCCTTTACGAATTATCTGCGTGAGTTAATGTAAACTTACTAACAGTACAGAGGAAAAGGATAGCTGGTGTTCAAGGCCGTCAGTCGCAGGGATGCGGATGTCGAGCTTAGATGGAAGTATTTACAGCGTGTCCTGAACAATCGGTAGCCTTTTTATCTGTTTCAGTAATAACTCATCGGGATGAACTATTTTAGAGCGTGGAGTATAAACAATGCAGGATACTGAATTTGTAAATGGGTTACTGGCTTTTTTGCAGCACTCACCCACGCCCTTTCACGCTGTCGGTGAAATGGTGCAACGATTGAGTCAGGCAGGGTTTCAGCGGCTACTGGAATCTGATGAATGGTTTCCTGGCAACCAGGCAGATATATCAGGCCGTTATTATGTGATACGCAATGATTCATCTATTATTGCTTTTGTATTAAACAAACCGCTGCCAGAAAATGGTTTTCGCATGATGGGCGCGCACACGGACAGCCCCTGTTTAAAAGTGAAACCTGAGCCTGAGATTATTAGTCAGAACTATCTACAGCTGGGAGTGGAAATCTATGGCGGTGTTTTATTAAATACCTGGTTTGATCGTGAGCTGTCACTTGCGGGTAAAGTCAGTTTTGTTGATCGCAAGGGGACGGTGCAACATGCGCTGATCGATTTTGAAAAGACCGTTGCGGTCATTCCCAGTCTGGCAATTCATCTTGACCGTGAAGCGAATAATAATCACTGTATTAATGCACAGCAGCATATGCCACCGGTATTAATGAAAATCCCAGATGGCAAACAAACGCAAGTTAATTTTCGTAAAATTCTATTAAGTCTGGTGCAGGCTCAGCACGAAACAATGAAGGCGGAGCAAGTGCTGGATTATGAGTTAAGTTTTTATGATGTGCAGGTACCGGCTGTTGTTGGTTTGCATGATGATTTTATTGCCAGTGCGCGGCTGGATAATTTGCTCAGTTGTTACACTGCTTTGCAGGCGCTGCTCAAAACGCAATCAGCGCAAAATTGTCTGTTAGTGTGCAATGATCACGAAGAAGTCGGCAGCATGTCATCATCGGGTGCACAGGGGATATTTTTAAAATCGGTACTTGAGCGGATTTGCAACCATAATGCAGTTACATCATCCAGTCAGACTTTTTTGCGCGCAATGGATAACAGTATGATGATCTCTGTGGATAATGCGCACGGAGTACATCCTAATTACATGGATAAATTTGATGCGAATCATGGGCCATTATTAAATAATGGCCCAGTTATTAAAAAAAATGCCAGTCAGCGTTACGCAACCGCTAGTGACACCAGCGCCAGATTTAAAATGTTGTGTGAGCAGGCAGATGTGCCAGTACAATCTTTTGTGATGCGTTCTGATATGGCCTGTGGTAGTACGATTGGTCCGATTACGGCAGCTCAAACAGGCGTAAAGACACTGGATGTGGGCGTACCTACTTTTGCGATGCATTCCATTCGGGAACTGGCAGGACGCTGGGATGCTTATTATTTGTATCGGGTTTTAAAACAGTACTGTCAGTCTTGAATACCAGACATCCTTTTTATCTGTTTCAGTAATAACTATAGCCATAAGCCGCTTTTTTGGTTTATTTTTTTTGCGATGAAATTACACAAAATCAGTACAACGATATATACTTATTACTGAAACGAATGAAAAGGATGCGCATTGTTAAAGACATGCGATGAATACATCCCTGTCGACTCGACACCCGCATCCTGCGGCTGACGGTCTTGAATAATGGGTATTCTTTTCATCTGTACTGTTAGTAAAAGCAACGATTACTGCTTATTCGAACGAAGCACATCCTTTTCATTCGTACTATTAATAAATCACTAGAATTAAACCCATGCTCACGTTGAAAAAGTCACATAAACTGGATACTGTTTGTTACGATATTCGAGGCCCAGTGCATCGGGAAGCCCGCCGTCTTGAAGAAGAAGGGCACAAAATTCTTAAACTGAATATTGGCAACCCATCGCCATTCGGCTTTGATGCGCCGGAAGAAATCGTTCAGGATATGATTTATAACGTCCCGCTTTCCCAGGGTTATAGCGATTCTCGCGGCTTATTCACCGGACGCAAAGCGGTGATGCAATATTGTCAGCAAAAGAATATTTCCAATGTTGAGATTGATGATGTTTATCTGGGTAATGGAGCCAGTGAGTTAATTGTGATGTCGATGCAGGCATTGTTAAACAATGGTGATGAAGTTTTAATTCCAGCACCCGATTATCCATTATGGACGGCCTCAGTCTGCCTGTCCGGTGGTAAGGCAGTACATTATTTATGTGATGAACAGTCTGACTGGTATCCAGATATCGACGATATAAAAAGTAAAATTACGGATAAAACACGAGGCATTGTTATTATCAACCCGAATAATCCAACGGGGGCGCTCTATCCAGTGGCAATACTGGAAGCGATTATTGAACTGGCGCGTAAACACAGTCTGATTATTTTTTCAGATGAAATCTATGACAAGATTTTATATGATGAGGCGAAACATGTATCTACAGCTTCGCTTGCAGATGATATTGTGTTCATAACGTATAACGGTTTATCCAAAGCTTATCGTGTTGCCGGGTTTCGTGCTGGCTGGATGGTCATCAGTGGGGCGAAAAGTTACGCAACCGACTATATCGAAGGCATCGAATTACTGGCTTCGATGCGCCTGTGTTCCAATGTGCCGGGTCAACATGCTATTCAGACAGCACTGGGTGGTTACCAGAGTATCAATGAGTTGATCGCGCCAGGTGGTCGGCTTCGACAACAACGCGATCTGGCGTATGAAATGGTTTCAGCAATACCCGGTGTCAGTTGCATCAAACCGCAGGGAGCGATGTACCTGTTTGCAAAACTCGACCAGAAAAAATTTAACATCAGTAATGATGAAAAAATGGTGCTGGATTTATTAACCCAGGAAAAAATATTAATCGTCCACGGTTCTGCCTTTAACTGGCCGGGCACTGACCATTTTAGAATTGTATTTTTACCGCGAGTTGATGAGCTGGAAAAAGCCATTAACCACATTGCAAATTTTCTGCAAAGTTATTCTCAATAAGTATTACGGTTATATTTTATCGTGACGAAACTGGCAGAAAATTATTACCACGTTATTGAGCGTATTGAAGCAAGTGTTAAAAAATCTTCTCGTTCGATTGATGAGATAACGCTCATTGCTGTATCCAAAACACGGACACTTAACGCAGTAAAAACATTATTACAGCTTGGTCAGCATGCCTTTGGTGAAAATACCATTCAGGATGCGATGACGAAGATTCCAGAATTATCAAATACCTCAGCACAATGGCATTTTATCGGCCACCTGCAATCTAAAAAATCGAAATTCATTCCCGGTTATTTTCAATGGCTGCATTCTGTGGATAATTTAAGTCTGGCGCAGAAATTATCCACTGCAATGCAAAAATATAATGCATCGGCGGTATTAAATTGCTTAATTCAGGTGAACGTAAGTGAAGAACAGAGCAAATCAGGGTTATTGGCCACTGAACTACTGCCATTCTATGAACGGTTACAGAAACTAAGTCTACCTGGTTTGTGCTGGCGCGGGTTAATGACCATTGGCGTCCAGGGTGATAATAAGCAGACCCGAAAATCTTTTGAGTTATTAAGAACGTTACAACAAAAAGTGAGTAGCGATTTTGACCGCAATAATTTTGATCAGCTATCAATGGGGATGAGTGGTGATTATACAGTGGCGATTGAAGAAGGGGCAACACTGGTGCGGGTGGGTACTGACATATTCGGCAGCAGGCATTAGTGAACAGTTTCTCCAGCCAGCTAAAATCAGTTAAGTAAAAGCGGGCACGTAAGTAAGTAAGTAAGACAAACAAACGTGCCCTAGCAGCGCATGATTGCTGCCAAACTCTTCTGCAATCACACTACATTTTGTTTTGTCTCATTTGGTCAAAAATTTTTTACTATAAACTAAAGGTTAGATAGTCATTATTAAATTTAATGGTATGGTGGTGTTCGAACCTTAATAAGCGACCTGTGTTTTATTATATTATAAAATAATAATATAATCAATTAAACGAGCATAAAACAGGTGATGACCCTGGCTATTTATACTCGTTTTCTGTTCTGGGTGAAGGCCTGGTATCGTTTAAGCTATTCTTGTGTTTGGGTTAGCCGTTATCGGTGCAACTTTTTATCTGGTTTTATCAGGGTTGACTTACTTACAAGTTGCTTCACTTTGTTTTGTAAATACCAGAAACGACTATTAATTTCCTGCATCTTCAGCATTGCCCGTTGGCGGTAATCGTCTGCGTGCTGGAAAACACGTTTTTGCATTTCTCGCATCTGTGCCAGATATTCTATCTGGTGTTCGAGTTCAGCCCGAATTCTGCTATCTCTGATTCTGTTATCGTTGTCCAGGCGCTGTCTTTCCATCGTCTGTACCATCATTTTCTGTTGTTGTTTTGCTGCTGTGTGCGGTTGCCAGTTCCGCCTGTTTATTGTCTGTAATGTCCTTTGTGGCAGACGATTAAATGGTCGACTGAATTGTGGATTGGGTTGTGGATTAAAGCGCGAATTAGGCTGAGGCACAAATTGTGGTCTGAATCGGGGCTGTGGTTCATGCCGATAATACCATTGAGGATGCATGGCGGAATTATTTGAATATGCGCCGTAGGCAGATAAGCGCTGTTCATGTATTGATGGTTGGTGATGCATAAACATATATTTGCGCAGCATTGCGTGAGAAGGTGATATTTTATTTGATAAATACCGTCTATCTGGATTCAGCCGATTTGAGCTAACGGCCTGTTTATTTATATTTCTTGTCACAGGAACTGGTTTTATCGGCGTGCTTTTTGCAGTAACAGGCGTTAATGTTTTTTCCTGCGTAACAGCAAAGACGGCGGTATTATTATGAGCATCTGTGGTTTTGTTGGCAGGGTTAGAATTTATTGGCTTCGTGATAACAGGTTTGTTTTGTAATGCATTCTGTTTTGTCGAAGTCCTGGCTGGGTTAATTGGCTTAACTGTGCTTAATTTTCTATCTGTTGTTTGAATATGGCGGGTATTGTCCTTTGCAGTGTGGTTCGGATTCGCATGGTTGGAAGATAGAAGTGTGTTATTTGCCGGTATCGTTTTCAGTGGGGCTGAAATCGTATTTTTTACCTTGGCTAGCGGGTTTGTCTCAGGTTTGATGGTGCTATTTTTTTGCTTCACGGCGGTGGATATTGTGGTCTCATTAGCCGCTTTCAATGATTCATGTTGGCTTTTATAAAAAGTAGCGATGATAACGATTGCTGAAATTAAAACCAGTACAATGGGTATAAAATAATTATTTTCACTCTTTTTCAGGGTGTTATTTGAGTCAGTCATAAGTGTTTCCAGATTTTCGAATGTTGAAAATAGTGCTTATCGATAAAGCTTACTGATAGTCGGTTACTCAGAGGCTACCTGGCTCAGTTGATGAGTAACAGAGGGCTTATTTTAATACTAAAGAGATCAAATATCAGTAATGTTTAGCTTTTTTATCTCTTAGAGTATCTCTGATGAATTCTGTATGCAGTAAATTGTACCAACAGTACAGATGAAAAGGCTACCTATGGTTCAAGACCGTCAGTCGCAGGAATGCAGGTGTCGAGTCTACATGGATATATTCACCGCATGTCTTTAACCATATGATGTAGCTTCACTACTATGAAATATCCAAGTTCAGTTTGTCTGAGTACATATTCTCTTTTTATCAAAGAACGTATTGCACATAAAAAAGCCCAACCTCCTGTGGAGGTTGGGCTTTTTCCGCTAAATGAAAAACTTATTTAGCTTTTTTCGTTACTTTAGCCGGTGCAGCATGAGGTGCTGGTGCGTGGCCATAAGGTGCTGGTGCATAACCGTAAGGTGCATAACCATTATAGCCATTACCGTTGTAGCCGTTATAACCATTACCGTTGTAACCATTATAGCCATTACCATTGTAGCCGTTATAACCATTGCCATAACCGTTACCACGAGCAGAACCGTTACCTTTTGCTTTCATGCCAAAAGAGAAGTTGCTGTTGAAGTTTCCGTTAGCAGCCCCATTGCCATAACCGTTACCATTACCATTGCCGTAACCGTTACCATTGTTGTTACCGTTCCAGTTGTTACCATTGTTGTAGTGAGGGTTACCGTGGTAGGGATGGTTGTATGAGCCGTTAGCACTGTTCTGGCCTTGTGCGCCGCCGGTTTTAGCAACTGCCTGAGATGACGGTGCAGTACGAGGCGCTGGTGCATAGCCGTAAGGTGCGCCGCGGTAACCGTTATAACCATTATTGTAGCCATAGCCATTATAACCGTTGTAGCCGTTATAACCATTACCGTTGCCGCGAGCAGAGCCGTTGCCTTTAACTTTCATGCCGAAAGAGAAGCTGCCGTCAGCAGAACCGTCAGTTGCACCATTACCATTACTGTAACCGTTTCCATTGCTATAACCATTGTTATTCCAGTTGGAATTATTGTTATTGCCAAAGAAAGGCATATCCCAGCTTGCAGATGCAGCTGAAGATACGGCTAAAAGTGAAGCCGCAGCGATTATATGTAAAGATTTCATTTGTATATCCTCAATTATGTATTAGACAGCTAAAAATTTCATGCGCTTAATGGTTCTATTGAACCAATGATTCCATTATATTAGATTATACGAATATAAGTCAATTATAAAATACTTTTATATCTATATTCTTATATGAGTATATATCTTTGCGTTTCTACCTTTTGTTTTTAGAAACATGAGGTTGTGGCTATTATTTTATTTTATTTTTTAAGGTAACTTATCTCTTAGTCGTTATTTCTTCAAAGGCGGTAGTGTACCATCAGGTTTCTTTATAGCGTATCAGGCATACTTTTTGCTTTGTTGGTTGCAGAATACATAAAGCAAACAGCCAACTTTGACAGGAGTCGGCTGTTACCATCAACACAGCTTAAAGATAGAATAAATGACTTATTTAAAGTGAATAATGTGTTTTCGAGGTGAGAAAAAGATTGCTTTAGCAGAAGGGTGAAATACGCAAGCTGAAAATTACGACTACTGATGATTACAGTCGTTCTGGTAATTGAAGTCCTGCAGTGTAAAGTTATGTTATATCAATTTGATCCAGCCACTGCAGTAAGGCTTCAAGTATAATCAGGTCGGCTCCAGTCGTATCATCGGCTGTCTGGATAGACTGTATTTCTGCACGTAACTGGTTCATTGTACGTACCGTGCAGGCCGGGTTAGTGAATTTTTGTTGACGATACTGATTCCATTGCTGGTGCTCATCTACAGAGAGGGTTTGTGGGTAGTTGCGTGCGCGGTATCGAAATAAAAGCGCATCAAGGCGGTGGTCATCAAAATTAAGCTGTAAATTTGCAAGTTCCGATGGAGGTGTATGGCGAATACTATCCATGCGTGAGATGTCTTCACGGTTAAAGAATCCGCCAGTGTAGAGTTGAGCTTCGGGGTCACTGGTTTCAGGGTAGTCCTGTTGCTGAAAAACCTGCGTGGTTTTTTCAATGATACCTGCGATATTGTCGAGTAAAAATTGACGATGGGCTTCGCACTGGTTTATATCAATTTTTAGTCGCTGCGCGGCCTCTGCGTTCATCGTACTCGGCGGCACAATTACTGGACACTTGTTAATGTGTACCAGCTTAAGCGGGATACGTTCAACACCTTCGGGCAGTTCACTCGCTGGAGTATAGAGTCGGGCGGCAATTTCTTCTGCATCAATGTGGATGAAATTTTCCGGGTCAGCAGTCAGATCATAGACCACGATGGCATTTTTATTGGTCGGATGCATGCACAGTGGCATAACCATTGCAATGGCACCACGTTCGGCAGCATAGCGCGAAGAGACATGTAACACCGCCTGGTGCTGATTTAAATTAAATTGTTGCAAGACGATATTTTTCCTGCGTAGTTTATAAATATGTTTGTACAGCCGCGGTTGTTTCTGTTTGATCAGTTTGGCAACAGCAATAGTGGCATAAACATCCGACATGGCATCGTGCGCGGCTTCATGGCTGATGCCGTTGGCTTTGGTGAGTAACTCCAGACGAATACTTGGTTTGCCATTATTTTCCGGCCAGTTGATGCCTTCGGGTCGCAGTGCGCGGGTCAGGCGCACCATGTCGATGATATCCCAACGTGAATTTCCGTTCTGCCATTCATGTGCATAGGCATTATAAAAATTTCGATAAAGGGTATTACGGGTAAATTCATCATCAAAACGAATGTTATTAAAGCCAGCAATGCAGGTGCCGGGGGTTGAAAATTCGGCGTGAATATTAGCCATAAACTCGGCTTCAATCAAACCATCCTGTTCAGCTTTTTGCGGGGTGATGCCAGTAATCAGGCAGGCGCGAGGGTCAGGTAATAAATCATCAGCCGGTTTGCAATATAAGGTAAGTGGGTTGCTGATGATATTTAAATTTTCATCAGTGCGAATGCCGGCAAACTGAACAAGGCGGTCGAAACGTGGGTCGATACCAAAAGTTTCATAGTCGTACCAGTAGATTGAATTTGTCATATATTCCCCGTTTAATGCCGTTTATCTCAGGTTGCGGTGAACGCAAAAATACAAATAAATTAAAGGTTGATAAATTATTTTACGGTCAATTTTTATGTTGTCAGCCTTCGATATATATCCGAAATTTTTAACGGTAATTGTGCCACATTATCGATCACGACGTAATTAGCCGCACCGTACATATGCGGTAAGTAATCGCGTGCCTGTTCATCAATGGTGATGCAGAAGGAATGAATGCCCTCACGATGTGCTTCATAAAGTGCCTGGCGGGTGTCCTCAACACCGTATTCGCCGCGGTAGGTATCGTAATCATCCGGTTTGCCATCAGACAGGGTAATCATTAATTTCGTACTGGCTTCAACGCCGCTAAACAATCGGCTGGCATGGCGAATAAACACGCCCATTCGGGTGTAGTCCTGTGGCTGGATATTGGCAATGCGGGCTTTGATTTCGTCGTTGTAGGTTTCATCAAACGTTTTTATTTTATAGAGCTCACAGCGTTTTCGTGTCATCCCGGAAAAACCATAGATAGCATAGCGGTCGTCGAGTATTTCTAACGCTTCTGCCAGCAAAATTAAGGCTTCGCGTTCAGCATCGTTAATCCAGCCTTTGGTTGAGCCACTCATGTCTACCATAAAAATAACGGCAACATTTCTCTCTTCTTTATGCATTTTTGTAAACAGACGGTCGCTCATTTCCATACCACTGGTGGCATCAGCATAAGCTTCCACCAGAGCATCAATATCAATGTCGTCACCATGCACCTGTCTTTTTAGCCGTTTATCTTCACCGCGAAGAATTTCAAAAGTGTGGCGTAAGCTTTTTAGTAAACTTTTATGTTTTACCAGCGTATCGTTGACAAAATTATCGTATTTGGGTTTGACTTCCAGTTCGCGTAATACGCACCAGTTTTTGTGGTAATAGTGACGTTTGAAATTCCATTCATTGTATAACTCTGCGCCTTCTTCATGGTAAGTGCCTTTCCAGACATCGTCCGGGTTAAGGGCTTCATCTTCGTATTTTTTTAGATCGTATTCACCGGGACCGGCGGCATATAGATATTCTGCTGGTATTTCGCCAAAGTCGACAATAATAGAAGTCATTAATTCGCGAACATACTGCGGCAGAGGAACCAGTTCACCTTCCAGTTCGAGTTCAATGGTGCCACTATCAGAGGGTGTATTATCTTGCTGCTGCAGGTCGAATTTTTTTTGCATAGCAAGGCTTGTTTCCTGTTGCTGTGCCGGTTCGCTCTCGCTTGCTTTTTCCAGCTCTTTTGACAGCTCACTTAAAGCCACACGAAAATATGCCTTTTCTTTTTCAATGCGTTTTTGCATCACCTGTTTAACTGCATCCATTTTTATTATGCCCTGATAACAGTAAACGGGCAGGGAATCATGCTTATCAAGCTGGTTCAGGCAGTTAAGCGTATCGTTAATGCTTGCCGTTTCAGCGCAAAGCCGGTTACGGATAATTTGCCAGCGATGATTTACATCGCTATCAACAGGGCGCTTAATGTCAGCACTTTTAAGCGTGTCTGTTTTTAGTTTCAAACCCTGCATGTCACGATACAGGCCAGGTAATTCGCGTTTAATGCAGGCTTCGAGGCGGATGGTTTCGAGGGTGCAAAACTGTTTCAGTCTGGTTTGTGGGTGTTCGCATTCAAGCAATGCATCCATATTGATTCTGAATGTGCCGTAATGCACCTGAGCCCAAAGCAGAGCGACAGTTGCTTTATAAATAAGAAAGTTATCTTTGGGGTTTTCGAGTATGACGGTTATCGGCGGCAGGTACAGGGTTTCTGTATCGGTGTAGGCTTGCTCCGCTTCAGCAATTTTCATTTTTCGCCCTGCAAGCCCGTGTAGAAACGGCAGCAGTACGGCAATTTCTTCTTTGAGTACAACGCCGCAGGCATTGATTTTGGCGGTTTCAACAAAACGGTCGAGTTCACGGATGACGGTCATTGCCGGAAACAGACCTTTCTGGTCATAGTTATCCGTTGCGGTCATCGCCCAGGCTTCGACCATGTGCCTGTCCATCGCAGTGAGCGCTTTGACTGCATTACAGGCAAATTGAAACGCCAGTTCTTTATTGGTTGCGGCGATTCGCTGGGTTAAATCGAGAATAAAGTTTTGCTCAACGGAGGATTGCGCAGCAATAAGCGTTGCTGCTTCTTCGCTTTTGATAAAGGTAAATTCAACATCAAAATAAACGTCAAATTTTTCGATGATATGGTTAAGTGAAAGTGTCAGGGGTGCCATGACTATTCAGCTGGAGAAGGTTAAAACAAGGAAGAAGAAAGCTCATTCATTGCCAGCAGCATATCATGGTCGTCGGTGATGGCCTGAGCAATGGCGGTTGAGCAGGCGGTGATGGGTTTAATGCCTTCATGAATCAGTTTAGCGGCATGCACCAGCAGTCGAGTGGAAGCGCCTTCATCCAGTCCGCTGCCTTTAAGGTCACGCGTCATGTGGGCAAATTTTACCAGCTGACGAGCAGTGTTTGCATCAATGCCGGTTTCCTGAATAATAATTTTAGCTTCAAGTGATGCGTCCGGGTAATCAAACTCCAGCGCTACAAAGCGTTGCCGGGTGCTTTGTTTGAGGTCTTTCATCACGCTCTGATAACCCGGATTGTAGGAAATAGCGAGGCAGAAGTCGGGTGTGGCTTCGAGCAGCTCACCGACTTTTTCCATGGGCAATACCCGACGGTCATCGGCCAGTGGATGAATCACCACAGTCGTATCTTTGCGCGCTTCGACAATTTCGTCCAGATAACAGATGGCACCGTTACGCACTGCGCGTGCCAGTGGGCCATCGACCCAGACAGTTTCACCGCCGGAAATCAGAAAGCGCCCGACCAGATCAGAGGCCGTTAAATCATCATGGCAGGAAACAGTAATCAACGGACGTTTTAATCGCCATGCCATGTGCTCCATAAAACGAGTCTTACCACAACCAGTAGGGCCTTTAAGTAAAACCGGTAACGACTGGCGATAGGCTGCTTCAAAAATTTCGATCTCATCACCAGTGGGGTGGTAATACGGTTCATCTTTAATGAAATATTCTTCGGGTTTTAAAGACTTACTTTGCATAGTGGTTTATCTATTGTGATGATGTTTTGTATTTGAATAAATATGATAAGAGCGTCCCTGTTTTTATCTTAACATGACTGACTAACAGTACAGATGAAAAGGCTACCCATTGTTCAAGACCGTCAGCCGCAAGGATGCGGGTGTCGAGCCGACAGGGATGGATTCACCGCGTGTCTTTAACCATGGGTAGCCTTTTCATTTGTTTCAGTAATATTTAGAGATGCCCTGATGTTGTAATACAAACTGTAATTTCCTCTCGGTCGTGATAGAGCTGTTTTGCCTGTATGGTGTGTTCAATATTAGCCTGTGAGAGTTTCTGTTTTAGCAAATGAATGCATTCCTGAACAGTGGCCAGACGTTTTTTCATCGGTAACTTTAAATTGAAAATAACCTGACTGCATTGTTTATTTGTTAACCAGCGGGCAATTAAACGGCTGACATGCAGTGGCCTTTCTGCCATATCACACACCAGCCAGTCAACCTTTTTTGCTGGTGTATAGGTAAATGCATCGGTTTTTAAGTGTTCAACCATGCCGGATTCCATTAGTGCCGCCTGCATTGATCCGTTATCAATTGCTGTCACCCGGCAACCACGCTTTACCAGTTGCCAGCTCCAGCCACCCGGCGCAGCGCCAAGGTCGACCGCCGTTTTTCCGGGTTTGAATAACCGTGTTTGCTGTCTCGCAGATAAAAACCAGTGTATGGCTTCATCCAGTTTTAAAGTGGAACGGCTGGGTGCGGTAGAAGGCATTCTAAAACGAGCAATCCCCATGATGTCTGCAGAACTATTTTCTGCGGGCGATAGACCGACTGTTACCTGTTGTGAGTTATGAAAAAATAAATGTAATCGCCAGGGCGAATGCGCCGATAACATTTGGTGTTTTTTTAATGCTGTGAGGACATGCGGTTTGAACTGTCTACAGAATTTATTCATCGACTTGCCTTCATTGGTGTCGGCATAATTCATTTCAATCGCATAAAATACTTCATCAAGTTTTTTTATAGCCTGAAGTATATCGGGCAGACGGTTGGTTTCCGGCAAGTCTATTTCATCTCGCGGCGATGCAAACCACTGGCGGGTGAATATGAGCTGGTTAAACTTTATCCGAGTGATTAAATCGTTTGTTTCCTGCGTCGAACTGCTCACCAGTAAAACAAAACCGGTTTGTGTTTTAGTCTGAATATAGGCTGGAAACTGCTGCTGCTCAGCCAGATCAATAATTTCACCGGCACATTCTTTTTCGAAACCTGGTCGGCATAACAGCATAATTTGGTCAAACATCTGTATTGAGATTCCGTGGTGTGATTAAACGCGTTAAAAGTAGGGTGCCAAAGCTAAAAAGACAAGGTAGTATAGCGTTATTTTAAGTGGTGAAAAAATTGAGGTTACAATGGAAACAGGTGAAGTTAAACGAATTATTGAAGCGGGTATTGAAAACAGTGAAGCAACCGTTACCGCAGACGGGGGTAAATACACTGCTATTGTGGTATCGGATGTGTTTGCAGGTAAAACCCTGATAGCTGAGCAAAAGATGGTGTATGCCCTGTTAAATGAGCCGATTCAAAGTGGCGTAATTCATGCGTTGACGATTAAGGCGTATACGCAATCTGAATGGTCTGCACAGAGTAGATGCACAGAGTAGATGCACAGAGTAGATAAGGGCCGCAGAATTTACTGTCTTATATCACAGTGGTTTCGTTAATTTTATGTGTGAATATTGTATATCCATGTTATATAAGTAAGGATAGATTGTTTATTTTGTGCTATGAACTGGGATTTATTGCTGAGACCGTCTGCCGCATGGAAGCGGCAGTCGAGCGTACAGGGAAGTATTTACAGCGGGTCTCAGCAATAAATCCCAGTTCATAGCACTGATCGTTAACGGGATAGCCGTGCTCTCATATAAGCACTGTCTTTTACTTTGGCCTGAATAATCCTGATCATTTCGGGAAAAACTTTCGGTGCCGCAGCAATAATATCGCCACTGTCCAGATACCCGTCCTGATTTTTAAAGTCACTGACAATGCCGCCAGCTTCACGTACGATGAGTACGCCGGCAGCAATATCCCAGGCTTTGAGGTTGAATTCCCAGAAACCATCGATACGACCAGCGGCTAGCCAGGCGAGGTCGAGAGCGGCAGAGCCAGGGCGACGCAGACCTGCGGTTTTTTGCATCAGGGCTTTCATGGTGTCAAGGTAGGTATCAAGATAGCTCTGGTCGCAATAAGGGAAACCTGTGCCGAGGAGGGCATTGTGCAGGCCTTTGTGGTTGGTCACACGAATTTTTTTCCCATTGAGCATGGCTCCGTTGCCACGCAGGGCGGTGAAGAGCTCCTGTGAGACCGGGTCATAAATAACGCCGACTTCAAGACGCTTCTTATGTCGCAGTGCAATGGAAACAGAGAATTGAGGAAAACCATGCAGGTAGTTGGTGGTGCCATCGAGAGGGTCGATAATCCATTGAAACTCGGCAGACTCGTCCTGAACACCACTTTCTTCGGCCAGTATGCCATGATCCGGGTAGGCCTGTTTCAGCGTGTCGATAATGATCTGTTCAGACTGGTAATCGACATTACTGACAAAGTCGTTATTTTGTTTAGTGGCGACTTTTAGTCGATCCAGTCGATCCATGTTACGGACAATAATGTTCCCGGCAGCGCGTGCAGCACGAACTGCGATATTTAGCATTGGTTGCATAATTTTTTTCAAACAACAGTTTAAATTTTGCGCATAGCATAGCAGAATAGCGTTTATGACACATCAGACAAAAGTAATAGAAGCCGGTGAAAGATTAAAAAAAATTCGTATTGTACTGGTAAAAACCTCGCATCCGGGCAATATTGGTGCAGCGGCTCGTGCGATGAAGACGATGGGTGTGAGCAAGTTAACACTGGTTGAACCAAATGATTTTCCGAGTTATGAGGCCTATAGCAGGGCGGCCGGAGCGGATGATATTCTTCATCAGGCCGTAGTGGTTGAAACGCTGGAACAGGCAATTAGTGGCTGCATCTGGGTAGTCGGGACAAGTGCTCGCAGCCGTTGCGTTGACTGGCCGGTGTATCAACCAGTCGCGTGTGTAGAAAAATGCCTGTCCTGTCACAGTGAGGGTGAAGTCGCGATTGTGTTTGGTCGCGAACGTAGCGGTTTGACTAATGACGAACTGGAACGCTGTAATGCTTTAGTACATATTCCCGCCAATGCAGACTACAGCTCGTTGAATCTGGCCGCAGCAGTACAGATTTTGTGTTACGAATTAAGGCAGGCAGCACTAAAAAACGCACCGGTTATTACACCGAAACGTGGAAAAAAACACCGTGATGATGTACCGGCCAGTGCCGATCAACTTGAAGCAATGTATGTGCATTTAGCCGCAGCGCTGGAGAGCATTGCTTTTTTTGGTACCCATGAACCGGAGACAGTGATGCGACGCTTAAAAGCGTTGTATAATCGAGCCGATCTCACTCAACGTGAAGTGGCGATTATGCGGGGCATCTGTTCGGCGATGCAGGGTAAAAAATGTTGAGTGAAGGGTGAAAAAATTCAGGCGTTTAGCGGGTACTGGATGAATTTGTTTGTCTGATAAAGGTTATTGCCAGATAGAACCAGGCGATTAAAAAACATAAACCGCCTATGGGGGTAATAAAGCCCAGCCATTTTACCTGAGTTAATGCAAGCGCATACAAACTACCGCTGAACAGAATGATGCCGACAAACATAAATCTTGCGATAATATCAAGCTCGCGTCGGGGTTCAATTTTATTTAATACCCCGATAAATAATAAAGCCAGTGCGTGAACCATCTGGTAATAAGCGGCAGTGTGGAAAATAGCAATGTTGCCAGCACTCAGGTAATGTTTTAACCCGTGTGCGGCAAAAGCACCCGCAGCGATAGCAATAAAGGCATTGATGGCAGCAATTGAGACAATTCGATTAGACATAACAGTTGCGTAATATTGTAATGGTTGAAAAACAGGTATAATTGATGTTTCTTCTAAATAATCATATAGTCTAATCAGTTAGCGGAGTTTTTGCATGCCTTCTTTTGATGTGGTTTCTGACGTAGATAAACACGAATTAATGAATGCGGTTGACCAGATTAACCGTGAAGTCACATCGCGGTTTGATTTTAAGGGCAGTGATGCCAGCGTTGAACTGAAAGAATCAGTCATGAACCTTGAAGCCAGGAGTAGCTTCCAGTTAAAACAGATGCGCGATATCATGGTCAATAAGCTGACTAAACGCGGTATTGACACGCGTTGCCTGGAGCATGCAAAAGTAGAAGAACGTGGGTTGCGAGCTTATCAATTGATTACGATAAAACAGGGGCTTGACACCGAGTCGGCAAAAAAAATCGTTAAGCTGATTAAAAATGCGAAATTAAAAGTGCAGACTGCTATACAGGGTGAGCAGGTGCGTGTTAGCGGCAAAAAACGTGATGATCTTCAAGCCGTGATTGTGTTTTTAAAAGAGGCAGAAATTGAGCAGCCTTTACAGTTTAATAATTTCAGGGATTAGACACTAACTTAGATACTAGCAGGATAGATGAAACGGATACTTATGGTGTCAGGGCATGCTGTCGATACATTCATGTAGGTTCGACACCCGCATCTTTGCGGTTGACGGTCTTGAACCATAAGTATCCGTTTCAGTAATACGTCATCAAATTTTTTCAATGGCATAAATATCATAGCGTGTATTTTTACTCTTAATGTGGGTAGAAGGTTTGATCGTATTCACTGGTTGCGCATGAACAGGGCGTTTTATAACGACTCTTTTCCTCGCGTATTGCAGGCTGCTTTTTAATAGTTCTGAAGCATTATCATCAGCACCATGAAGTAATTGCAGTATTTGCATCGTTTTTTTTACCCGTGCAGATGTTTTCTTTTCAGGATACATTGGATCAAGATAAATAACGTCAGGCAGATTATCCGTTGACAATTGCTGCATGTAGTCGATGGCATCAATATTATGCAGACAAAATCCTTGCTGAAAGAGATTGTCCAGCGCGGGTTCATTGCGAGCCCGTTTAATCGCATCATTGATTAATGTCGTTAGTATTGTTGAGCGTTCCAGCATGATAACCGGGGATCCAAGGGTCGCCAGAGTAAATGCATCGGTAGCTAATCCGGCAGTGGCATCAAGTACGCTGGGTGATCGGCCCTGTTTTAAACCGAGGGCTCTGGCGATTGCCTGTCCACGCCCACCACCGTATTGATGGCGATGAGCCAACTTGCCTGAACAGAAATCAATATGGATGGCGGTGTTGAGTTCACTCGAGAAGAGTTCGATATAATTTTCCAGATAACATAATTGTAAACTATATTGTGTATCCTTTTGTTGCCGCAAAGGTAGCTGTAATGATTGTGCCAATGTGTTGGCCGCTGTCAGATGTTGCGGCAAATTGCAGACAATGCAGAGTGAAACTGGAGTTACTGGCGGACTGGAAATAAACGTTACTCTGTAGTGGTAAATGAAACTGTTATGATAGCGCAGTCGGTTTAATTGATGAAGTTTCTGGTGATAAAAAATTGATAAAACAGTACATAGATATTGGTGTTAACTTAACTGCATCAGCCTTCAACGAGGACATTGATGCGGTGATTGAGCGCGCACTATTGGCTTCGGTTAATCTACTTATTGTGACGGGCGCCACTGTCGAGCAGAGCAGGCAGGCTATTGAGTTAGCACAACGGTATGAGTCGATATGTTTTGCGACAGTTGGCTTGCATCCGCACCATGCGGGTAATTATTCAACGGATATCTTAACTGAGCTAAAGGATCTTTGTCAGCATAAATCGGTTGTGGCTGTAGGTGAATGTGGGCTGGACTTTAACCGTAATTACTCCAGTCGGAAAGATCAGTTGCGTGCATTCGAAGCACAACTCGAACTGGCCGTAGACTGCCAAAAACCCGTTTTTCTGCATCAACGTGAGGCACATAAAGATTTTTTAAGCATTATCAAACATTACCGTTCTGGGTTAAAAAATGCGGTAGTCCATTGTTTTACTGATGGGCCTGACGAAGCAGAGGCTTATCTTGATCTGGATATGTATATCGGAGTGACAGGCTGGATTACCGATGAACGTCGTGGGCAGGCCTTACAGGCAGCTGTAAAACATGTTCCACTGGACCGAATCATGCTGGAAACGGATGCCCCTTATCTATTCCCCAGAAACTTAAATATTCAGGCGTTGAAGAAAGGTCGCAACGAGCCGTATTATTTGCCTGAAATTGCTAAAGTTGTCGCAAAAAAAATGCAGATAAGTGAAGCTGTGCTTGGTGCGGCCGCTTACAAGAATAGCCGGTTATTTTTCAAGGTTTAAACTATGTATATGCTACTGGAACGAATACAAAGGCAACTCTTCTTTCAGGATTGTCAGCCGCAGAGCTGTGGACATTGGTTCTGCATGGATGTATTTACTGCGCGTATTGAACGAAGCATTGTCTTTTTATTTGTACCGTTAATAACTAAAATTGAGCCTCATCTGGTTATTATTTCGGTTATTTTTTACACCGAGACTAATTGCTTTTATTTGCCTGTTGAGGTGCTACATTGAAGCCGTCTTTCTTCGCTTTTTTACAGTCGTTACTGGGGAGTTTTCGAGATCTTCTACCGATATTAGTTGTTATCGCTTTTTTTCAGCTTGTTGTTCTGCATCGGCCGCCTGAACATCCTGGAAAAATTTTTATTGGTGTAATATTTGTGGTGATTGGCCTGACCTTTTTTGTCTATGGTCTGGAGCGGGGGTTGTTCCCTATTGGTGAATCAATGGCGCGTGCATTTGCTCAAAAAGGCAATGTCTTCTGGTTGCTGCTGTTTGCTTTTGCGCTTGGATTTGGTACTACTATAGCTGAACCGGCACTAATCGCTATAGCAACAGAAGCATCAAAAGTTGTTGCTGGGGCTGGCATAATTAAGCCTGATGCCGTTTCTATGAATGAATATGCGAATGGTTTGCGGTTTACCGTTGCGTTATCTGTTGGTATTGCGATTGCCGTTGGCGTCCTTCGCATTTTGATGAACTGGTCAATCCATTATATGATAATGGGCGGTTATATTATTGTTGTATTGATGACATGGATTGCACCAAAAAATATTATTGGTATTGCTTATGATTCTGGTGGAGTGACGACTTCAACTATCACCGTGCCATTAGTGACCGCACTGGGTATTGGTCTCGCTAGTTCATTTAATGGTAGAAATGCAATGGCAGACGGTTTTGGCTTAATTGCATTTGCATCACTATTGCCAATTATTTTTGTCCTGGCTTATGGCATGATTATCTGATGGACTTATTATATGACCTGCCTCAGCTACTGTTTTCAACATTACTGGATCTGTTTCCAATTGTGTTGATATTGCTCTTTTTTCAGTATGTGATTATTCGTAAACCACTGAGTAACCTGAAACAGGTATCGTTAGGCATGTTTTATGTCTTAATAGGGATTACTTTTTTTTTACTGGGGCTTGAATTAGCCTTGTTTCCAATTGGTCGAAGTATGGCAGACCAAATGACAAATCCCGCTTTTCTTGAAAGCGTTCGTTTTAGTACCGGACCATTAATATGGCAGGATTATTACTGGGTTTATCTTTTTGCTTTTGCAATTGGCGGGGCAACAACGATTGCAGAACCTGCATTAATTGCGGTGGCAATAAAAGCGCACGAGGTTTCTGGTGGCACCATAAGTATACTTGGCTTGCGCATTGCCGTTGCAATTGGTGTGGCGTTAGGTCTGGCGCTGGGGACTTTTCGTATAGTGGTTGGTTTGCCGATACAATATTTTATTATTACTGGTTATGTGGTGGTGGTAATACAGACGTTTTTTGCACCTAAGGCGATTGTGCCACTGGCTTATGATTCAGGTGGGGTGACAACATCTACAGTGACGGTTCCATTGGTTGCTGCACTGGGGCTGGGGCTGGCCGAAGCAGTGCCTGGTCGTAGTGCTTTGGCTGATGGTTTTGGTTTAATTGCATTTGCCAGTTTATTTCCGATAATTTCAGTAATGGCTTATGCACAGATCGCACAGTGGATGATGAAACAGGGTAGTCGGCGATAATTAAAAAATAATCGAGTTGCAATTTACCCGGTAGAAAATAAAATAGATGAGGACGGATTATGCACTTTAAGTTGATTATAGCTTTTGTTGAAGAAGCTAAAACAGAGTCAGTAATGATTGCTGCACGCGATGCGGGTGCAACCGGCGCGACCATTATCAATAATGCGCGTGGCGAAGGGCTGGCACAGAAAAAAACTTTTTTTGGGTTAGCGTTAGAAACCCAGCGCGATGTTCTCTTGTTTTTGGTGGAAGAACATTTAAGCCGACATATTCTGGAAACCATTGAACGTGTGGGTGAGTTTGAAGCCAGACCGGGAACAGGTATTGCGATACAGGTTGATGTTGAAGATGCTGTTGGCGTTTCGCATCAGATTGAAAAACTGGTTGATGTTGTGGAGGGTGAAATATGATGCATTCTGAGCAGGCGATAATACGTGTCAGGGAGGTTATGAAGGTGAGGTTTGATCTGGTTGATGGTCGCACCACAGTGATGGAAGTATTGCGCAAAATGAAACATGTTGAAACAAAATCTATTATCATTGATAAGCGTGATGAAAATGATGAATACGGAATGGTTTTATTGTCTGATATCGCCCGTTATGTGTTAGCCAAAGACCGTTCTCCAGAAAGGGTGAATGTCTATGAAATAATGTCAAAGCCTTTATTACCCGTGGATCCTGATATGGATATACGGTATTGCGCCAGATATTTTGATCAGTTCGGTCTATCACGCGCGCCAGTTATTGAACACCGTAAGGTGATTGGGATTGTTAGCTATACCGATATGGTATTAAAGGGCCTGGTAAAATTGTAGCCATCATTTTTCAGGCAGACTGTTTTACTCCCTTATGAAGCGCTGTGTTTTTGTGCTGCGAGCAGCGTATTGTGTAGTAGCATGGCAACAGTCATTGGTCCGACACCACCGGGAACTGGTGTGATCCAGGCAGCACGTTCAGCCGCGGCTTCAAATTCAACATCCCCTGTCAGTTTGCCATTTTTCAGTCGGTTTACACCTACATCAATTACTGTGGCACCCGGTTTTATCCAGTCACCCTTGATAAAACCGGGTTTGCCTACCGCCACGACAAGAATATCAGCCATGGCTACATAGGATGCAAGGTCAGTTGTAAAGCGGTGAGTGGTGGTTACCGTCGCACCGGCAAGCAGTAATTCCAGCCCCATTGGCCGTCCCACAATATTGGATGCGCCAACAATAACGGCATGCCGCTGTTTAAATTTTTCGCCAATACTCTGTAGCATATGAATAATGCCATAAGGTGTGCACGGCCTTAACACGGGGATACGTTGCATCAAACGCCCAACATTGTAAGGATGAAAACCATCCACATCTTTGTCTGGATGAATGGCTTCCAGAATGCGAGTGCCGTCTATGTGTTCAGGTAATGGCAATTGCACCAGAATGCCATCAATGCGGTTATCATTATTTAATGTATCAATGAGTTTTAGTAGCGTGTCCGCAGATGTTTGCTGTTCAAGATCATAGGATTTTGAAACAAAGCCAGCTTCTTTGCAGGCTTCACGCTTTTTTCGTACATAAACCTGTGAGGCGGCATCGACACCGACGAGAATCACAGCCAGTCCTGGTGCACGGAAGCCCTGCTGTTCTCGTTCTGTAACACAGAGACGGGTTTGCTCACGGAGGCCGGCGGCGATGGTTTTACCATTGATAAGTTTTGCTGACATATTAAAAGTTGGGCGCGCTAAAGTTTCGCGCTTAAAGTTTACTGAGAGCGTAATTCTCGCATGGAGTGTAATGATGCGACAAGTAATGAATCACGTCTTGACCACAGTCAATGCAAAGCGTATTATTCCCCGCCTGTTGGAGTCATGAGATAGCAACAATTCGGGGTATAGCGCAGTCTGGTAGCGCGTCTGCTTTGGGAGCAGAATGTCGGGAGTTCGAATCTCTCTACCCCGACCAGATTAAAAGGTTGGTTACGATGGAAACGTGGTTGGTTAATAACCTGTTACGGGTTAGTGTTGAGCAGGGTGGAGGGTAGGAAGCTCGGAATAATCCTCTACCCACCAGATTAATGTAGATTCTGCGCCTGTAGCTCACTTGGATAGAGCATCGGCCTTCTAAGCCGAGGGTAGCAGGTTCGAATCCTGCCAGGCGTACCAGTTAATGCGTCAGGTTATATGATGGAGTGTTGATCTTCATCAGCAGGGAGTTAGCAAGCCTGTTCGGGGATGCAGGGCGGAAAGCCAGACTCGTTCTGCCAGGCGTGTCAAATCCATCAATGTTGTTTTGGGCATGGATACTGTAAGTGTTTGTTATGGTGGGTGTAGCTCAGCTGGTAGAGTCCCGGATTGTGATTCCGGTTGTCGTGGGTTCGAACCCCATCATCCACCCCATTTTTCTCCCTGACTTGAAGTCTGTACAGATTTCGTTTTACCTTCAAATTATATTGAGAGTGTCCGATTCTTACGTGTATTTTAATGCGTTTGAAGGACGTTTTTTAGTGTTTTATTTGTATTTAGCCGCAAAAATTTCATTTTTTTGGTATGATTGCGCGTTCGCGAGAGTGGCGGAATTGGTAGACGCGCTGGTTTTAGGTACCAGTGTCTTTGACGTGAGAGTTCGAGTCTCTCCTTTCGCACCAGTTTT
>VAOW01026422.1_pt1 | contig 124279 bp, 116 predicted proteins | sample 3393921 | NCBI WGS metagenome assembly VAOW01 (sample SAMN08290428, study PRJNA428436) | hydrothermal vent metagenome | isolation source: Deep-sea hydrothermal vent chimney | place: Indian Ocean: Southwest Indian Ridge | depth 2742 m m | reverse complement strand
TCATATCGACGGCGGTGTTTGGCACCTCGATGTCGGCTCATCACATCCTGGGGCTGAAGCAGGTCCCAAGGGTATGGCTGTTCGCCATTTAAAGTGGTACGCGAGCTGGGTTTAGAACGTCGTGAGACAGTTCGGTCCCTATCTGCCGTGGGCGTTTGAGAATTGATGGGGTCTGCTCCTAGTACGAGAGGACCGGAGTGGACGTACCCCTGGTGTTCCGGTTGTCATGCCAATGGCATTGCCGGGTAGCTACGTACGGAACGGATAACCGCTGAAAGCATCTAAGCGGGAAACCGGCCCAAAGATGAGTTCTCACTGGAACTTTAAGTTCCTTGTAGGTCCGTCGAAGACTACGACGTTGATAGGCAGGGTGTAGAAGCGCAGTAATGTGTGAAGCTAACCTGTACTAATTGACCGTAAGGCTTGACCATATAACCCCAAGCAATTTATGTTGCTAAGGTGTGTGTTTGACCAGTAACGCTAGAATATAATGATATTCAATATACCTGTATTATTACTGCTTATGCAGTATGGCTTTCCAGTTTCGTGGTAATCAGTTCAAAGCCTGGCTTTGGATAGTTATCACAACCAGTTTGACTGGCGGCAATAGCAAGTAGGAACCACCTGATCCCATCTCGAACTCAGAAGTGAAACTGCTTAGCGCCGATGGTAGTGTGGGGTCTCCCCATGTGAGAGTAGGACACCGCCAGGCTTTAATATCAAAATACCCGACCAGTACTGGTCGGGTATTTTTTTACCTGAAATAAACGTGTTTAAACCAATATCGTCCAGTGACTGTATCTGTTTTTAAATATTTTTTGCAGAAAAAACATTTTTTCCCCAACAGGCAGAGTCTCTTCTGTTAAAATTTAACACCATGATTATTTATCCAGATATTAACCCCATTGCACTTAGTATCGGCCCATTAAAAGTTCATTGGTATGGGCTAATGTATTTAGCTGGTTTTGTTGGTGCCTGGTTTTATGGTGTTCGTCGTACCAAACGTGATGATGTAAACTGGGTGCCAAAACAGGTTGAAGATGTTATTTTTTATGGCGCGCTAGGTGTTATTCTCGGCGGGCGCATTGGTTACACGCTCTTTTATAATTTAAGTGCTTTTATTGCCCATCCCCTTTCAATTTTTTACATCTGGCAAGGTGGGATGTCATTTCATGGTGGTATGTTGGGTGTTTTTGTCAGTTTATATTTATTTGGCCGAAATAATGGAAAATCTTTTTTTGAGGTCGCAGATTTCATCGCTCCCTGGGTACCCATTGGTTTAGGTGCTGGGCGAATTGGTAATTTTATTAATCATGAATTATGGGGTCGCCCGATGGAAACAATCATGCCGTGGGCGTTTGATTACGGCGATCATATTGCACGCAACCCTTCATCGCTTTATCAGGCACTAACCGAGGGGGTCTTCTTATTCATTATTCTATGGTGGTATTCATTAAAACCTCGTCCTTTAATGGCGGTGTCTGCTGTCTTTATGTTTTTCTACGGTAGCTTCCGATTTTTTACTGAATTTTTTAGAATGCCAGATCCTCAGTTAGGGTTTATTGCATTCAACTGGCTTACAATGGGGCAATTGTTATCGTTCCCGATGATAGTATTTGGTGCCATTTTATATTATATCGCGATTAGAAAGAGCCGTGCATGAAGCAGTATCTTGATTTAATGCGCCATGTGCGTGAACATGGCACAGAGAAAGACGATCGTACAGGGACAGGGACAATCTCAGTATTTGGTTATCAAATGCGCTTTGATCTGAATCAGGGATTCCCGCTGGTCACTACAAAAAAATGTCATCTTAAATCTATTATCCATGAATTATTATGGTTTCTAAGTGGTGATACCAATATTAAATATTTGCAGGATAATGGTGTTCGTATCTGGAATGAATGGGCGGATGAGAATGGCGAATTAGGCCCTGTTTATGGGCATCAGTGGTGTAACTGGCCCAAAGCTGATGGCACTTCTATCAACCAAATTTCACAAATTATTGAGCAGCTAAAACACAATCCCGATTCCAGGCGTATTATTGTGAGTGCATGGAATGTGGGTGAGATTGATAGTATGGCGCTGCCACCCTGTCATATGATGTTTCAGTTTTATGTGGCCGATCAGAAATTGTCCTGCCAGTTATATCAACGCAGTGCTGACATATTTTTAGGCATACCGTTTAATATTGCTTCCTATGCATTATTAACTATGATGGTTGCTCAGGTGTGTCATCTAAAACTGGGTGATTTTGTCCACACTTTAGGCGATGCACATTTATACTCTAACCATGTGCAGCAGACTAGTACACAGCTAAGCCGGACACCTTACCCACTTCCAATAATGAAAATCAATCCAGCAGTGCAGTCAATTTTTGATTTTAAGTTTGATGATTTTGAATTAATTCAGTATCAGGCGCATCCACATATCAAGGCTGCAGTTGCCGTTTAGGTGCATTTAATGTTGTCGCTGATTGTGGCTATGGACAAAAATCGTTTGATTGGATGCAATAACCAACTTCCCTGGCATTTGCCCGCAGATCTGGCGCATTTTAAACAAACAACACTAGGTAAACCGATTTTAATGGGACGTAAAACCTATGAATCTATTGGACGACCTTTACCTGGTCGGATGAACATTGTTTTAACGCGTTCTCAGAATCTGTTCATTGAAGGAGTTGATGTGGTCAATTCAGCTGTGCAGGCAAAATCATTACTGGATGAATCGCAGGAGTTGATGGTGATCGGTGGGGAAAGTCTTTATCAGATGTTCTTAAATCAGGCCGCACGGATTTACTTAACAAGAATTGATGCGGAGTTCGAAGGTGATGCGTGGTTCCCTGATTTTGACCCATTACAATGGCAGGAACTGGCATCGGTCGACTGCCTTGCGGACAACAAAAATCGCTATAACTGTAAGTTTATTACGCTCCAAAGGAAGTGTTAATTGCACTGGATTGTCATGAGAAGGGTTCCTGACTAATTAAGATAAATAATTTATCTTAAAATATAGCGCTTTATTCAAAGCCAACTACAGTCATAGTTAGATTCATACCTAAATGTCCCAAACCCTTTTATTTAATTGCCAGATGGGACTGTTATGCGATTTTCTATATATTCAGCTTTATTGGTGGTGCCACTAGCCGTCGCTGTTCAATTCTACCCTGCTGATACTTATGCCGAGGTTGGGGAGAACGGGGCGGTCAACTTCTTTTTAAAAAAGCCGCTAAGTTTTAAAAAACAGCTTGATTCTAATCCGGCCGGGAAAGCGGTTGAGCTAAAGAAAGCAGCGCTTGTAGCAGCCCAGATACCAGGCTCGAAACGGCCAGTACAAAAAAAATATAAAGTAGAAAGGATTCGGTTGATAAGAGGTAAAAAATCAATTAAGTGTATGAGTTTTATAAGCTTTCTATCTTTGTTAAGAGGCGGGCAGTGAGTGCGGCTTACACTATGTAAGAAATACAGTCGCGAGACCTAAAAATACAAACAGGCCAACAATATCGGTTATTGTTGTGAGTACAACACTGCCTGCAATTGCTGGATCAATGCGTAGTTTCTGCATAACTAATGGTATTAGGACACCAGAAAAAGCGGCAACACATAAATTGATTATAACTGCAGCAGCAATAACGAGACCGACACTAACATTATGGAACCAGACCATAGCAATGGCGGCAATAACAATTGCCCAGCCAATGCCATTAAGCAAACCAACAATAATTTCTTTGCTAATTAGCCAGTTACGATTACTTCGACTTACCTGATCAAGAGCCAGTCCACGAATCACCAGCGTAAGTGTTTGTGAGCCAGCAATGCCCCCCATACTGGCGACAACATTCATTAGCACGGCAACAGTAACAACTTTTTGTAAAGTGGCTTCAAAGTTTGACACTACCCATGATGCCATAAAGGCAGTAATCAGATTAATGCCCAGCCAGATAGCACGGCGTTTGGCACTGGGAAATACAGGGGCAAATAAGTCTTCTTCTTCAGTCAGTCCAGCCATGCCAAGAACGGAATGCTCGGCTTCCTCACGAATAACATCGACAACATCGTCAATGGTAATACGACCAAGTAATTTGATTTTTTCATCAACGACAGGTGCAGAAACCAGGTCATGTGTTTCAAATGTTTTGGCAACTTCATTATTGGAAGTACTGGCTTTAATAATTTCAGTATCACGGTTCATGACTTCTGCAACAGTCATGTCTGGATCATGTGTGAGAATGGTGGACAGTGGCAGTGTACCGACAAAAACATTATTACGGGTAGTAATAAACAGGCGATCTGTGTTTTCGGGTATATTGCCAAGCAGGCGTAAATAACGCAATACAACATCCAGAGTGACTTCGGTACGAACGGTGATGGTGTCGGTATTCATCATGCCGCCGGCGCAGTCTTCCGGGTAGGAAAGGACGGCTTCAAGACGCTCGCGATGTTGTGTGTCGAGTGAAGTGATAACCTGAGTGGTAACCCGATCTGGTAACGACTGAATAAAGTCGGCGAGGTCATCGATATCCATGCCTTTTGTGGCACTAACCAGGTCGCTGAGTGACATGCCTCGAATTAAGGTGGAGCGTATTTCTTCACCTAGCTGGATAAGGACTTCGCCTTCTTTATCCTGGTCAACCAGTTCCCAGATAATATTGCGCTCATTATGCGGCAGTGATTCAAGTAAGTGGGCGATTTCTGCCGGATGAAGTTCGTTCAGCATGCCGCGAGCGTGCTGCATGGTACCGCCTTTTAGTGCGAGTGATAACGCTTGAATCTGGCTCTCAGTTTTTTGTGAACGATCAGTGTCCATGTTTATAGCTTTAGTTTTGCCGTGGATAACTTAGCTGCGAAGTCTAGCACGTAACAGCGGCGTATTTTCTGGTTAAACTTTTAAGCCAGGGAACCTCAGACGTGTCCAGAGATGCCCTGGCTTAAAGCGTTTTTTCTCAGCGTTGAGTGGTGGATGTGAAGAAAATTAAAATAATGACTCCGCTTCGATTGCCACTGATTCAATGGTTCAAATTCAACTGTTTGGTGAAAGCTTCAATTTCGCTGTTTTCATGCATGGCAAGTATAAGGCGGGCTTTTTTCTTTAATTTCTGCACATTACTGTTGATAATAATATGTTTTATTTCCAGTAATGTATTGGCCTGAACGCTGAAATATTTCAGCCCCATACCAAGAAGTAGGCGGGTGTACTGGGTGTCGCTGGCCATTTCACCACACATTGAAACGGGGATATTGGCACGATTACCGGCTTCGATTACCATATAGATAAGTTTCAGAACGGCGGGGTTCAGCGGATTGTAGAGGTAGTTCACTTCTTCATCAATGCGATCCAGTGCCAGCGTGTACTGAATTAGATCATTGGTGCCAATGGAAAGAAAATCCAGCTGTTCGGCGAATGCATCAACGGCCAGCGCGGCAGCCGGTACTTCTATCATCGCGCCAACAGGGAGCCGAGTATCAAAGGCAACTTTCCTGTTTTTTAATATTTTTTTAGCTTCATCAATGAGGCTTAATAACTGATGAACTTCTTCAACATTGGTTAACATGGGAATCATCAGGCGGACAGGGCCGAGCGCAGAGACACGAAGAATAGCAAGTAGCTGTGGCAAAAATTTCTCTGGCTGCTTTAGACAACGTCGGATAGCGCGTAAGCCCATCGCCGGGTTATGTGCCATCGGTCCTTGCTTGGCTATATCTTGAATTTCTTTGTCAGCACCTAGATCCATTGTGCGAATGGTCAGTGGTTTGCCTTTAAGCGCGCTGATTGCACGCCTGTAGGTTTTAAAATGCGTATTTTCGTCGGGCCACTGGTTAAGTTCAATATACAAGATTTCAGTGCGGTAAAGACCGACACCGGTATCATCGTACTTTTTAATGGTTTTAATGTCTTCTGGGCGATCTATATTGCAATGCAATGTTATGGCAACTTTATCCTGTGTGGTGGCTGGTTTTCCGCTGAGTTTATTGAGTAAGCGGCGTTTGGTCAGCTGGTTAAGGCGGAGTCGATTGTAATGTTTAAGGGATAGCGCATCGGGCGTATTAATGACAGTGCCCTGGGTGCCATCAAGAATAAGCATATCATCACTGTGAATTAGCTGTTTTGCGTGATGCAAACCGACAATGGCGGGAATACCGAGGTTTCTTGCAATAATGGCAGTATGCGACAGTGGGCCACCAAATTCTGTTATAAACCCTGCAATTTTCTGATGCTGCAACATAATGGTGTCGGCAGGGGTTAAATCATCAGCAATGATGATTCTTCCGTTAAGTTTTGCATGGTTATTTTTCTGTTCTTTCTTCGCCAGACATTTCTGAATACGGTTTACAACGTGTAACACATCATCTTTGCGGGTTCGCAGGTAGGGATCTTCCATTTCATCAAAGACTTGCACTAGCCGTTCGGATTGCAGGTGCAGCGCCCATTCAGCATTGCATGAATATTGTTTAATATTAGCAATGGTGCCTTCGTTAAAAGCAGGGTCTTCCAGCATTAAGAGATGCGTGTCGATAAAAACGACAATATCTTTCGGCGTGTTTTTGGAAATATTTTTCTTTATGTTATGCAGTTGCTCGCCGGCTTTGGCTAAGGCTTTGGTGAATCGCCGGATTTCATTTTTTAATTGAGATTCTCTCAGTGTCTGCTGGGTAACGTCAATTTGTTCGCGCGTGATAACATAGGCAAAACCTGTCGTTATGCCTTTAGAAACGCCGATTCCGTTAATATATATGCTCAAGTTTATCGCTCTGGTTGCTGCGGTGATTTTTATTCTTCTTCGTTAAATCGATTATTAATAAGCTTTGCAAGTGCTTCAATGCTTTTTTCTGCATCGTTGCCACTGGCAAGAATAGTAATTTCATTGCCTTTTGCCGCAGCCAGCATCATTACGCCCATAATACTTTTACCGTTGACGCGGTGATTACCCTTTTCAACTTCAATATGGGAATGAAAATTTGATGCTATCTGCACAAATTGTGCTGCTGCACGCGCGTGCATTCCAAGTTTGTTAATAATCTTTAGGGTACGGCTGGCTGTCATGGTATATCAATTAATGTTGTTGTATGCCATCGCGACCGCCGCTAATGGCTTTTTCTGTGAGTGTATGAAGTGGTTCATTGCGGTAATTTAGTAAACGTAAAAGCATCGGTAAATTGATACCACTGATAAAATTACTTTGAAAAGTATGAGCAAGTTTTTGTGCAATGTTGCCTGGGGTGCTGCCATATAGATCGGTAATAATAATTAGCCCGGGTTGTAGTTCAAGCTGGTTGATCGCTTTAATTGCAGTCGTTGTGCAGGTTTCGACATCAGTATCCATGAGAATTTCGAGATGGGCAGCGTTATTGACAGGAAAGCGAAGAATCGCATCGGCAATGTTTAGCAGAGAGGTAGCAATCCCTTCATGGGTGACAAAGTATAAGGCAACGCTCATAATGGTTTTACCTCTTAGACAAGTTCACGATGGCGTAGTGATACATTGCTGAGCTGTGTTTTAAAGTCGTCATGTAACTGTTCGGCAATAAATACTGAACGGTGTTGACCACCTGTGCAGCCGACAGAAATAGTCAGGTAAAAACGGTTTTGACTGGCAAATTTAGGGATAAGAAAATTCAGGTAATCGCGTAAATACCCCAGCATTTCATGCACGTCATTCTGTGACTGTAAAAATGCGATAACCTCAGGATCCTGTCCAGTTAACTTGCGTAATTCTGGTTCCCAGTGAGGGTTAGGCAGGCACCGAACATCGAAGACAAAATCCGAGTCAATCGGTGCACCATTTTTAAAGCCAAACGATTGAAAGAGTACTGCCAGACCCGTGTGGTTGCGTGGTGCAACCAAATCTTTGATGTGTTTGCGTAACTGATGAATATTGGTGTAGCTGGTGTCAACGTAGAGGTCGGCTTCCCTGGCAACACTCTTGAGAAGAGTGCGTTCAATGTCAATGGCCTCAGAAAGAGACAGTCCTTTGTGAGTGAGCGGGTGTTTGCGCCGTGTATCGCTAAAGCGTTTTATTAATGTTTCTCTTTCTGCCTGGATATAAATAATTTCTATTTCTATATCCTGATGCTGCACTTTTTCAATAATATGACTGAATTCGTGTAGATCATCTGCGTGGCTACGTGCATCGATGCCAACAGCAATATTATTGTAAAGGCGGATTTTCTGATTTAACATCTGCTTAACGAAGTCAGTCAAAAGACCCAGCGGCAGGTTGTCGACACAGTAATAATCTTCATCTTCCAGTGTGTGCAATGCAACCGTTTTTCCTGAACCGGATAAACCGCTAATAATTATTAGTTTCATTGCGAGATAATAACGAATCGCTGCCATAAGTTCCAGCACGACATTTGTCTTATTAGGCAGTTAGGGAACTTCAAACTTGTTCAGAGGCTTTTTAGTCTGGTTTATTGTTTTTTGATGGCTTGCTGTTGTAGCTCGATTAGTTGCTGGCTGGCATCCTGACCACTGGCGTGGAGGATGTAGTTATGTACAGCTGCCTCGGCCAGAACCGCAAGGTTTCGTCCTGGGGCAACAGGTAGTACGGTTTGAGGGATGTTAACACCGAGGATATTGCGGTAGTTGGTTTGTCTTTGTAGGCGATCAATGTTGCTGCGATCTTTAAAGTTCATCCGTTCCATATGTAAAATCAGCCGTAGGTATTTATGTAACTTTAGTGCGTTTTCTCCGTACATCTCCCGGATATTTAAAATGCCCAGGCCGCGCACTTCCATAAAATCTTTAATAATACTGGGACTTTGGCCGTCGATTATACTGGGGCCGACGATGGAAAATTCAGGTGCGTCATCAGCAATTAAGCGGTGACCGCGGGTAATTAGTTCGAGTGCCAGCTCGCTTTTACCGACACCGCTTTTGCCGGTAATTAATACGCCGATACCCAGTATTTCCATATAAACACCGTGGATAATTTCTTTTTTTGAGAACATGGCGTTTAAAAAATAGCGTGCGGTATCCACTACTTCGTTACTGGGCGCAGTGGATCTAAGTAGTGGTACGTTGTAGCTATTTGCAAAGCTGGACATGCATTCAGGGACATCCAGACCATCAGTAAAAATAACGGCAACAATGCTCCCAGAAAAAAGCTGTATCAGGGTGTTTTCTCGGTAGCTGTCTTCCATATTTTGTAGGTATTCACATTCGGTTTTTCCTACAACCTGAATAATGTTTTTATGAATCAGATTGAGGTATCCGATAAGGGAGGCGTGTTCACTGGCATTTACTTCATGCAGGGGGCGGCCTGGGTCTTCAGAGCCAGCGACCCATTGTAGTTCGATCTTGCTGGCAAGATGAACAATGATGGATTCAGCAGACAGGGTTTCTTTCATGAAGCCTGTGAGGTGAGTGTCCAGTGGGTGAGCTGGTTATATAACTCATCGGCTGTGGTGGTGGCGCGTAATGCTGCGCACAGGGATGTATCACTAAACAACGCCGCCAGGTGTGCGAGAATTTGCAAGTGTTGCTCAGCGCTGTGTTCAGGCACCATCAGCGCAAAAATTAAATCAGTCGGTTGCTGATCCGTGCTATCAAAATTGACGCCTTTTTTTAGTTTGATAAAAGCACTGGTGGCATGGTCAGTGGTTTCAGTTCGTGCATGGGGCAGAGCGATGCCATGCCCCATGCCGGTTGAACCAAGTTTTTCACGTTCAGTTAATAACTGGAAAATGTGCAGAGTGTTATTGTCGTTATTTTGCTGACTGGCGCGTAGCGATAATAGCTCTGCAAGAATCTCCAGTACACGTTTTTTGCTGCCTGCTTCGACATCACAGATGACTGTGTCTGGGTTAATCAAGGTGGATATGTTCATCGGATTTTGAGTCTTGAATCTATTCAAATATGGATGTCGGATTAACTTTATCCGGTTTATGTTTCTTCTACTGGGAAGTCGTTATGTTGTTTATTATGCAGGTGATTAGTAATTTTTTCTTTATGTTTTTTCACTTGTCTGTCGAGTTTATCTGTAAGCAAATCGATTGCTGCATACATATTTTCATCTTCATCAATGGAGTCAGCAAATATATCGTGACCACTCATGTGTACACTGGCTTCGGCTTTGTGGCGGGTGCCTTCAACGGTAAGAATGACCTTTATGTTACCGACTTTATCGAAATGCCTTTCCAGGCGCGCCATTTTTTCATTAACATAGCTTTTTAATGCATCAGTAATTTCAACATGGTGACCACTTAGGTTTATTTGCATGATATCTTCTCCGTTATTGTATGTGTATCCAGAATAATCGCTTTCCTAAATCAGACGTTTTTTATGTTTAGCCTTTTACACGAGGCGTTTGCGTTCATTTGAAGGCGGTATCATCATGGACTCTCTATATTTTGCCACAGTTCGGCGGGCAATATTAATCCCTTCCTTGACTAAAAATGATGAAATTTTATTATCACTCATCGGTTTTTTAGGATTTTCATTTTCGATTATTTTTTTCACCATTGAGCGGATGGCGGTAGCCGAGCATTCCCCGCCATCGGCGGTGCTAACATGGCTTGAAAAGAAAAACTTGAATTCATAGATACCACTGGGTGTATGCATGTATTTATTGGTGGTAACGCGTGAAATGGTTGATTCATGCATTTCCAGTTCTTCAGCAATATCATGTAATACCATTGGTTTCATGCCTTCATCACCATACTCTAGAAACAGTCGTTGTCTTTTGACAATGGCATCGCCAACACGTTTCAGGGTATCGCTACGGCTTTGTAAACTTTTTAGAAACCAGCGTGCTTCCTGCAGACTATTGCGTAGATGGCTGGTGTTTTTACCTCGGCCGGCTCCTTTTAGATGGGTTTCGTATAAGTGGTTGATCTTTAATTTCGGAGCCGCATCTGGGTTTAGACTGACCTGCCAGGTAGAGTTAACTTTCCGTACAAAAATGTCTGGAGTGATGTATTGTGCATGGCTGCTTGAAATATTCGCGCCTGGCTTGGGGTTTAGCGCCTGGATAAAGGTGATAAGCAGTTGCAGCTGGGTTTCACTACAGTGCATTTTTTTCTGCAGGCGGGCATAATCGTGTGCGCCCAGCAGGTTGAGGTGAAACTCGATAATTATACGTACATCGTCGAGTCCTTCAGTGTGTTTATCGAATAGCTCAAGCTGTAATAACAGGCACTCACGCAGATCGCGGGCACCGACTCCAACCGGGTCGAAGCGCTGAATACGGTGTAAAACGGCTTCGACTTCATCCAGTTCAATTTCCAGATATTCTGCCAGACTGCTGTAAATATCTTCAATTGATTCCATCAGGTAACCATCATCATTGATAGCATCAATAAGTGCGGTTGCGATCACCAGATCAGCATCGCTGAACTGTGAGTTTTGTAGTTGCCAGGTCAGATGTTCATGCAAGGTATTGCCTTCGACGCTCTGGTTTTCTAAAAAATCATTACCGCCGCTGTCGCTGGTGTTGTTATTTGTCGTGGCGGATGGGCTGATGTCATAGGTATCTTCCCAGCTGGTGTCAATGGTTAAATCTTCAGGCAATGACTGGTTGCTTTCCATGTCCAGATGGGGGTCTTCTGTTGGGTTAATTGATTCGTCAGTGGTCTCGTCGTTATTTTTCCCCTGGTTTAGCGTGCTGTTCTCGGCCAGTTTTCCCTCAATGCTTTCCTGATAGGCATCATCATCGTGCTCAAGCATTGGATTTTCTTCCAGTATCTGCTGTATTTCTGTCTGTAACTCAAGGGTTGAAAGTTGGAGTAGGCGGATTGCCTGCTGCAACTGAGGTGTCATGGTAAGGCTTTGGCCAAGCTTTATTTGCAGTGATGGCTTCATGTTGTGCTAGGCGATGCGGGTGGGGGTAGTCGGGGTGATCGCAATATCTTTATGGGACTGTATTGGTTGCATTATCATGGTTGTTATTGTTTGAATCTCCGTTAGGACTAATTTATTAAAAACCTGTCTCTATTTATAGTCGACTTATAGCCGAAAATCACGGCCCAGGTAGACATCTCTTACTTCCTGGTTGGAAAGTATTTCATCAGGCTTCCCCTGAGCGATGATTTTACCGTTATTCAGTATATAAGCGCGGTTACATATACCGAGTGTCTCGCGTACATTATGATCGGTTATTAGGATGCCAATGTTGCGTTCGATCAAGTGCGTGATGATTTTCTGAATTTCTATGACTGAAATTGGGTCGACACCGGCAAAAGGTTCATCTAGAAGAATGAATTCTGGCTGTGTTGCCAGGGCGCGAGCAATTTCTACCCGTCTACGTTCGCCACCCGATAGACTCATGCCAAGAGTTGTGCGGATGTAGCTAATCTGCAGGTCGTCCAGCAAGGCTTCGAGGCGTTGTTTACGTTGTTTTTTGTTAAGTGTTTTTTTTATTTCCAGGACGGCAAGGATATTGTCTTCAACGCTGAGTTTTCTAAACACGGATGCTTCCTGAGGTAAATAACCAATCCCTGCCTGCGCTCGTGCGTGCATAGGCAAGTGGGTGATATCGCTGTGACCAAGGTAGATAGTGCCTTTGTCCGCCATTATCAGCCCCACCATCATGTAGAAACTGGTTGTTTTACCAGCACCATTGGGGCCGAGTAAGCCCACGACTTCACCACTGCTTACATCGAGTGAGACATCATTTACTACCGCGCGTGATTTATAACTTTTTACCAGATTGTGTGCGCTCAATGTTGACAAGGTAATGGTCTATAGGTGATTAATTTAGACAGGTAAACCATTAAGGGCTTTTCCCAGTGAGATTTTCTTTTGGTGTCAGGGTGATATTGACACGCTCATTGGCGGGTACGGGTTTAACGGTGTTCCCTGATGTTGCATTTTGATTGCCGGCTATCACTGTACCAAGCTGAGTATCATACACGATTTTCTGGCTATTTACGGTATGTTCGGGCTGACTTAACTGTGCATTTCCTGTCAGCACCAGACGGTGTTTGCTTTCGGTGTAAACCATCTGCTGACTGGTTGCGCGGACAATTTTACCTGCTTTAGTCACACGGGTATAGGTGGCGGGGTTGCCATTGATTTTAATGCGTTCGACCTGCCCGTTATTTTGCATAATGGTAACGGTTTCGCCAGTGAGCAGCAGTTTGCCCTGGGAAATTTTTACATTGCCGGTATAGCGGCTGCTGCCAGTTTCCATATTTAATTTCATGTGGTCGGCACTAATATGAATTTTTTCAACTTTTTCCTGATTGCCGGTTTTAGCTGCAAAGGCAGCATTACCTGTTGTCGATAAAAAGATAAAACTTACCCCGATACAGAGGATTTGAATCAGGCTGGTTTGATGGGTGGGGGATGTATTTATCATTATCTGACTGTTTTTAATGGATGGAAAAATTTGTGTTGAGGTAATATCCCTGCACGTTGTTGTTTAGCTCCAATATTTTTTGGCGGTTATAAAAAATCATACCGGTAGACTGCATTTTAGCTGTGCCCTGTTTGATATGCACTGGGGCATGGGTATAAGCCGTTTGTTTTATAGTATCAATAATCATCGTTTGACTGCTTATTTGTATTCCATCAGGTATATTCTGTTGCCGCATCACAACGCTATCATTTAACGTAATGATATTCTTTTTTTGATTAAAAATGGCATGTTGGGCGGTAATTAACCATTGGCTGTTGCCCTGCAGAAACTTAAATACTGGCAGTGAAATATTTTCATCAGCTGAATTATTGTAGCGTTCGAGATGTTTTCCAGTGAGAGTGTAGTCAGGTTTACCCAGTGAATTTATCGCCGTAATTTTAAAATTATCCATGAATAATTCCAGATAAGGCGATTTTTTTGTATGCTGCAAAATGTCATTACGGGGTGTTTTGTTGGTGACTAACCACCAGGCAGAAACCGCTACAATAATGAAAACAACGAGACTGAATAACGTTTTCATAGGATAGGATGTTGAATCATGGCTGCATCAGAGTTTCATCTGTATTGCGCTAATTTTTAGCCGAGGTAGCTGTTTAACTTATCGTCTAACAGGCCTTTGGCATCAAGAATAAATTCACATACATCACGGACTGCGCCATGACCGCCCCTGTGTTCGGTTATCCAGTGGGCATGCTGTTTAACAAAGGGGTGAGCATTCTGTACTGCAATGGAAAAATCCAGTTGTGACATAATTGGCAGGTCGACAACATCATCGCCAACATAGGCAATCTGGTCGTGAGATAAATTCACTTTTTTAAGTAATGCTTCAAAGGCCGGTTTCTTATCGCGATACCCCTGATACAGCAGAGTCACGCCAAGATCTGTCATCCGATGTTTGACAACACTGGATTTGCGCCCAGTGATAACGGCAACTTTGATGCCGCATTCCTGCAACATGCGCAGGCCGTGACCATCCAGTGAATTAAAGGTTTTATATTCTTGCCCGTCATCGCCAAAAAGCAGGCTGCCGTCAGTCATAACGCCGTCAACGTCAAAAATAACCAGTGCTATATTGCGAGCCTTTTCTATAATATTTGGCATAAAAATAGTGCGGTGTTAATGATTAATGTTTTTTGGCTATCCACGGGATTAAATAATACCGGCACGGAGAACATCGTGCATATTAAATGCACCAATTAGCCTGTTATTCTCATCGGTGACTAATATACCGTTGATCCCGAAGTCATCCATCATTTTTACGCTGTTTGCCGCCAGTATGTCGGCGGTTGTGGTGTGACAGCCTGTTGTCATCACGTCACAGATAACCGTATTGCGGACATCAATATTTGTGTCGAGTGAGCGGCGCAAGTCGCCGTCGGTATAAAGACCAAGCACCTTATTATCCTGGTCGACAATGGCGGTCATGCCGAGCCCTTTTTCGCTCATTTCCAGCAGAGCTTCTGAGACTGTGGCGTTAGCGCGGACGCTTGGAACATGCTCGCCAGAGTGCATAATATCAGCAACATGCAGTAATAAGCGTTTACCTAAACTGCCGCCCGGATGAGAGAGTGCAAAGTCATTAGCGGTGAAGCCTTTGGCCTGCAGTAATGTAACCGCAAGTGCGTCGCCCATGACGAGGGCAACAGTGGTGCTGGAAGTCGGAGCCAGACCATGTGGACAGGCTTCCTTGTTGATGCTGACATCCAGGTTTACATCGGCTTCTGTCGCCAGTATTGAGCTGGCGTTGCCGGTCATACTGATAAGCGGCACACCAAAGCGTTTGAGGACAGGGATAATCGTTGTGATTTCTGCAGTATTGCCTGAATTGGAAAGAGCCAGCACCACATCATTGCGCGTAATCATCCCCAGGTCGCCATGACTGGCTTCGCCCGGATGGACAAAAAAAGCCGGTGAGCCGGTGCTGGCAAGCGTTGCGGCAATTTTTCCACCAATATGCCCGGATTTTCCCATGCCGGTAACAATGATGCGGCCTTCACTGCGGAGAATAATGTCGCAAGCGCGGGAGAAATTCTCATTAATATGCGTTTTTAATGCAGCTATTTCGGCAAGTTCCGTATCAACCACCTGTTTGCCAAGGCGTTGAAAGTCATTTGATTTCAGTTTTGTACTAATCATGTGAGTGTTTTTTAACGCTGCTGGTTGATTTTTTGCTGTCAGGTGAGACATTTCTGGCAGCAATTGATTATTTACGGGTCTAAACAGTTGCTTATCTTACCGCGTTATTTTATTACAGTAAAAAAAAGTAATAGTTGGTAGAGGACAAACGCTACTAGTAGTATGCCACCTTCATAGCGATTAATACGGCCTGTGCCACGAAAGCCATAAGCCATAATAAAAAGCGCAATGGTGAGGATAAATAAAATAGGAATATCCCGTTCCATCAGTCCGGCAGGTAGTTTTGCTGGGGCAATTAAGCCGGGCACGGCTAATACGCCAAGCGTGTTAAATAGATTGGAACCAACGACATTGCCGATAACAATATCATCTTCTTTCCTCAGTGCGCCGGTAATCGAAGCGGCTAGTTCGGGCAGGCTGGTACCTACAGCGATAATAGTAAGGCCGATAATAAGGTCGCTTACGCCAAAAGCATGTGCAATGTTTACCGCACCCCAGACCAGGAGTTTGGAACTAATGGTTAATAAAATCAGCCCGGCAATTAGCCAGAATAGTGCATGCTTTGCTGGCATGTGGCCAGGTAAATCGCCGACCACCTCTTCCGTAAATGCATCTTCCGAGTGGCTGTGAACGCCTGTGTGTGTCATCCACCACATAAGCAGAAACAACAGGCTGATTAGCACGAAACCATCAAACCGATTAAGTGTCATATCGCTCATTAAAGCCAGTGCGATGAACATAGCAAGCAGCAGGATTGGCAGCTCTTTTTTAATGATACGAGAATGAACCGTGAGTGGCGAAATGAGTGCAGCTACACCCAGTACCAGCGTAATATTGGTGATATTCGAGCCGATAGCATTACCAATAGCCATCGCTGGGCTGCCATCGTAAGCAGAAAAAATAGCCACCATAATCTCGGGTACGGAGGTGCCAAACCCTACAATGGTCAGGCCAATGATCAGTGGTGGCACATTAAAATTACGGGCAGTGGCTGCCGCGCCGCAGATAAAGCGGTCAGCACTCCAGATTAACAGGATGAATCCACCAATAATGGCGAGGCTATCAATGAGCATAAGGCAGGTTGAAAATAACCGATTAAATAAATTGCGAAGGTTACGCTATGTCAGCGCTGAAGCCAATTATTGAGCGTGTGTTTTCAGTATAAATTAAATTGTATAAAATGCCGAGTTTTAATAGGTGATGCTATTCCATGAATAATACTGAAGTCCCCATTGGGAACCTGCAGGTTGGTGCCTATGGCTGGAGGCACGCGCACTGGCATGGTTCATACTACCCTGATGATTTACCGAAAGACTGGCAGCTGTCTTATTACAGTAATGATTTTAATGTGGTGATGGTGCCAGCACATTACTGGCACCCGCAGCAGGGTTATGATGATGGTTGGCTGGAGATGATTCATGCTAACTTTCGATTTTTTATTGAACTTCCGCCGTTGATACTAACTAACGGGGAAGCGATGAAGCTTTTTTTACAGCAAATACGCCACCTGCAAGCACATTTGTCAGGGGTGATTCTTGATGTAAAAACAATTCAGCCCGGACTAATTGATCAATTAGTCCGGTTATCAGCGTTGTCACCGCTTTTCGGTGATGGTTCAGTGGCTAATCTGGAGATGCGGCCGATAGCATTGGCAACGAAGGTGAAACCGGCTGAGCTGGCGATTTTTGATGATGATTTAACCCACTTGCGTCAGACGCGAACCTTGCTGGAGCCGTTCGTTATGCAACAGGCGGATTATCAACAAGCGGTTATTATTAAAAACTCTACGCTAAAAGCTGCTGATTTAATTAAATTCCGTTCCGTTATTGATATTATGGGTTTTTAGATAAGAAGTTCCGGGCATTAAGTTATGCGACGGTCTTTAATGGTGCCATATCAATATATTACTTACGTTTTTGGTGGGTCAGATGCTAGAATTAGAAAAAAACAATTCGAATAAGCGTAAAGGCATGTCTTCTTGAGCAAACATTCTACTGACGATCTTTTGGCAACCAGTGATATTCTGGTTAAAATTACTGACCTGCATTTTAGTCGTGGCACGCGGAAAATTTTTGACGGTTTATCGATGGTTATTCCGCGTAAAGGCGTGACCGCGATAATGGGGCCAAGTGGTAGTGGTAAAACGACGTTACTTAAGTTGATCGGTGGGCAATTGAAACCCGATTCTGGCCTGGTTGAAGTGGATGGTTTGAATATTCATCGCCTTAAGACCGTCGATTTGTTTGCCTTGCGCAAACGTATGGGTATGTTGTTTCAGTCGGGTGCTTTATTAACGGATTTAACGGTATTTGAAAATGTTGCCTACCCATTGCGTGAGCATACGCTGTTAAGTCAGGCGATGCTTCGTGAACTGGTCTTGATGAAACTCAATGCAGTGGGGTTACGTGGTGCCTCACAACTCATGCCTGCCGAATTATCGGGTGGGATGGCGCGGCGAGTGGCACTGGCAAGAGCAATGGCGCTAGACCCCATGATGGTTATGTACGATGAGCCGTTTACTGGCCAGGATCCTATCTCTATGGGAGTCTTGGTCAGGTTGATCCGAGAATTAAATACGGCACTGGATATATGCAGTATTGTGGTCTCGCATGATGTACCGGAAACGCTGTCAATTGCAGATTATGTCCATATCATTTCTGCTGGTAAAGTGGTTGAAAGTGGTACACGAAGTTCATTGGAAAGCAGCAAACTGGCCTGGACGCAACAATTTTTAGAAGGGTTATCGGATGGCCCGGTGCCGTTTCATTATCCGGCACCCCCCCTCGCGGAAGACCTCTACAATATAAAAGGATTGCATTAGCGTGTTTTCAGTGTTCCAAAAACTGGGTTATACCACGCTGTCAATGTTTCAGCGCCTGGGTCGTGGCAATGTATTTCTAATTCAGGTTTTGATGAGCTGTGTTAGTGTGCTGATTCGTCCTGGATTATTAATTCGGCAGATGTATTCGGTGGGTGTGCGAACACTGATTATTGTTGTTGTTGCTGGTCTATTTGTTGGCATGGTGATGGCGTTGCAATCCTATTACGCACTGGTGGAGTTTGGTGCGGAAAATTCGGTTGGTGTCATGGTCGCTCTGGCTTTATTGCGCGAACTGGGGCCGGTGGTAACGGCACTATTATTTGCAGGGCGTGCGGGTTCAGCATTAACGGCTGAAATTGGATTAATGAAAGCGACTGAGCAGCTTTCAGGGATGGAGATGATGGCGGTTGACCCTTTGAAGCGGGTGATTGCACCGCGTTTTATGGCGGGGGTACTCTCCATGCCGATGCTGGCGGTTATTTTCAGTGCTGTCGGTATGTTTGGAGCCTATCTTGTTGCTGTGCAATTGCTGGGACTGGATGTTGGAGCTTTCTGGTCACAGGCGCAGGCAAAAGTCGACCTGTATCACGATGTCTATAATGGCATACTTAAAAGTTTTGTGTTTGGTGTAGTTACGACCTGGATTGCTGTATTTGAAGGTTACGACTGTTTGCCTACCTCTGAAGGTCTGGGGCAGGCGACAACGCGGACAGTGGTGCACAGTTCAATTGCTATTCTATTTCTGGATTTTGTGCTTACTGCATTAATGTTTACGACGTAGTAATTTACGACAGAGTAATTTACAACATAACGGATTACCCGGAGCCTTTTTGCGTTATTTGCTGGAGTGATAAATGAATACACGAAAATTTGAAATTATGGTTGGTCTGTTTGTTGCTGCAGCCATAGCAGCATTTTTTATGCTGGCGATGAGCGTCAGTAATATGAGTACTTATAGTGACAGTAAAGGTTATGTGGTAAAAGCCAGTTTTGATAATATAGGTGGGTTAAAAGTGCGTGCTCCCGTGTCAGCCAGTGGCGTGGTGGTTGGCCGTGTTACCGGCATAGACTATGATAGTAATAGTTATGAAGCCGTTGTGCGTATGAAAATAAATTCACGCTATAACAAATTCCCCGTTGATACGGCTGCGAGTGTATTAACCGAAGGTTTGCTCGGAGAGCAATACATCGGTTTTTCCCCGGGCGCGGAGGATACCTATCTTAAGCAGGGTGATACCATTGAGCTAACACAGTCTGCCATTATTCTTGAGCAGATAATTGGCCAGTTTCTTTATGGTAAGGCGGATGCGGGAAAAACTAAATAGAACGCTAAAAGGGTTAACGAATAATGAAAATGATGTTTAGAAAATGGTCTCATCACGGCGCATTTTTAATTCTTTTGACCGGTGCGATAATCAGTGTGCGCAGTGTTGCGGCTGAAATAAAGTCGCCGGTTGAATTATTAAAAGGTATTTCCAACCAGGTGATTAAGATACTGGTTGATGATGCCGATCAGTTAAAGGCAAATCCTGACAAGGTATATAGTATTGTTAATAACTATATATTACCGCATCTTGATGCCATCACTATGGCAAAATTGGCGCTAGGGAAAAACTGGCGTAAAGCAAGTCGAGCTCAAAAGCTGGAATTTGTTAATGAATTTAGAATGTTGCTGGTAAGAACCTACAGTAAGTCGTTGCTTGAATTTAAAAATCAACGGATTAGTTTTTCTCCAGTGGAGCTGCCTGAGGGTGCAAAAATTGTTTCTGTGAGAGCAAAGGTGAGCCAGCCGGGAGGCCCGTCTATCCCTTTAGCTTATCGTATGCGGCTTAAAAATAATGCGTGGAAGGTGTACGATATTTCTATTGATGGTATTAGTCTTGTGACTAGCTACCGTGGTACCTTTACACAGCAAGTTCGACGAGGCGGAATCAGTGGTTTATTGATATATTTGCGTTCTAAAAACAATGCAGCAGCTTCTTCAGGTGCGGGTTAATAATGTCTGCGGGGTTTTTTGTGTATTTAGTGTGCGGTTTATCTTAATGGAAGCAACGGCTCAGGCAAGTATCCGTCTGCTGGATAAACAGTGTTTTGAGCTGCAGGGGCGGCTTGATTTTTCCTCGGTTCCTGCGCTGCTTACAGCAGCGGTAAACGATTTACCTCTAACCAATGAAAACACTGGGTTTGAGGTCGACTTGTTAAAAGTTGAGCACAGTAATAGTGCGGGTATCGCGATGCTGCTGGAACTGAACCGGATTGGATTGGGATTAAATAAATCCATGCGAATTAAAAACATGCCAGAGCAGATGGAAGTTATTGCGCGGGTGCATGGTGTCGACGAACTTTTGAATGCCCTGTTTGAGGGTTAGGCGTATCATGAATCAACTCCATGCACCGAGTTAATGTCAGATAGCTCCGTATCAGCCAGTTTAGTCTGTAATAACACTTTCTCTCTGGATATCTAAACGATAGTAATTTAAGAACGTAAATTTCTGTATGAATAAATTAATGATTAATGGTGGTGTCTGCCTGGAAGGAGAAATTCGAATATCCGGCGCTAAAAATGCGGTATTGCCCATTCTCGCAGCAACACTGCTTGCCGATAGTCCTGTTATTGTTGAAAATGTTCCTCATCTGCATGATGTTACCACAACAGTTGAATTGCTCGGTTGCATGGGCGTAATGGTCAGCATTGATGAAAAGCTTAGTGTGGAAGTCGATGTCTCAACCATCAAAAACTACACCGCGCCTTATCACCTGGTGAAAACCATGCGTTCATCCATTCTAGTGCTGGGCCCGTTGCTGGCACGTTTTGGTCAGGCAGAAGTATCATTACCTGGTGGTTGTGCAATCGGTTCTCGCCCGGTTGATCTGCATATCAAAGGGCTACAGGAAATGGGTGCAATAATTGAAGTCAATAATGGCTACATCCATGCTAAAGCTGAACGGCTAAAAGGGACGCATTTAATTTTGGACATGGTGACTGTTACCGGTACGGAAAATCTGATGATGGCCGCATCGCTGGCAGAAGGTGTGACGATTATTGAGAATGCGGCAAGAGAGCCTGAGGTTGTTGACCTGGCAAAATTTATTAACACGATGGGGGGCAGAATAACGGGTGCAGGTACAGATACTATAACGATTGAAGGTGTCAAACGTCTGACTGGTAAGCGTTATCGTGTTTTGCCTGACAGAATCGAAACGGGAACGTATCTGGTCGCGGCAGCCATTACCGGGGGCAAAATCAAAGTTAAAGATACTCGCCCTAAGCTGCTTGATGCCGTCATTGAAAAATTAAAAGAAGCGGGCGCAAGCATAGAAGTGGGTGAAGACTGGATATCGCTGGATATGCAAGGCCGACGCCCAAAATCTGTTAGCATACGTACCGCTCCCTATCCCGCTTTCCCTACCGATATGCAGGCGCAGTTTGTGGCATTAAATACGGTTGCTGATGGTACCGCGACGATAATAGAAACGGTTTTTGAAAATCGTTTTATGCACGTTCAGGAACTAAAGCGTATGGGAGCAAATATTGAGGTTGAAGGGAATACCGCCATTATCCGAGGTATTGATAAACTGACAGCGGCACCCGTCATGGCAACAGATTTACGCGCATCAGCCAGTTTGATCATTGCCGGTCTGGTTGCCGAAGGCGAAACTGAAGTGCAACGTATTTATCATATCGACCGTGGTTATGAAAATATTGAAGAGAAGCTAGCACTGCTAGGTGCAAAAATTCGCCGCACCCCGGAGTAGTGATTTCACTCTTTGTAACCAGTAAGTTATCCGATAGCAAATAACCTGACATAAACACACAGTCGAATCGAGATTATGATTACCATTGCCCTTTCCAAAGGTCGAATTTTTAAAGAGACATTACCGTTGCTGGCTGCGGCAGACATTATTCCGCTTGACGATCCTGAAAAGAGCCGTAAGTTAATTATTGATACCAATCATAAAGATGTAAAGTTGTTGATTATTCGTGCCACAGATGTACCAACCTACGTGCAATTTGGTGCAGCTGACTTGGGCGTGGCAGGTAAAGATGTATTAATGGAGCATGGTGGTGAGGGATTATATGAGCCACTGGATTTAAAAATTGCCCAATGTCGGTTAATGACTGCTGGCTTGATTGAGCCTAAACCGCGCACCAGCGGTCGGTTGCGGGTGGCTACAAAATTTACCCATATTGCAAAACGCTATTTTGAATCGCGTGGCGAGCAGATTGAGCTCATCAAACTTTATGGTTCAATGGAGCTAGCACCAATCGTTGGTTTATCCGATTTAATTGTTGATGTGGTTGATACTGGCGACACGCTCAGGACGAATGGTTTAACGCCAGTGGATCATATTGCGGATATTAGTTCACGGCTGGTAGTGAACAGGGCTGCAATGAAACTGAAGCATGCGCGCATTTCAGGCATTATTGAACAGATTCGAAAAGTGGTTTAAATGGTCTCATGCTAAAAATTAAACAACTCTCGTGGCAGGAAGAAAATTTCTTACAGCAGCTTGATACGCTGCTTGCCTGGGAAATGAACATTGATGGTAATGTTGCACAAACGGTGACTGAAATACTGGCCGATATAAAAAAACGCGGTGATCAGGCGTTACTGGAATACACTAATCGGTTTGATCGTATGCATCTGGTTTCTGCTGCAGCACTGGAACTTGATTCTGTGCAGTTGCAGCAAGCGTTACAATCTATCGATAAAGGTCAGCGTGCTGCGCTTGAGAAATCAGCAGAACGCATCCGTCTTTATGCGGCGCGACAGAAAATAGAATCGTGGTCATATACTGAAGCAGACGGGACGGTACTGGGGCAAAAAATCACCCCAATGGACCGTGTTGGTTTGTATGTACCGGGTGGTAAAGCGGCGTATCCATCGTCCGTACTAATGAATGCAATTCCGGCGAAAGTGGCCGGTGTAGCAGAATTAATCATGGTTGTACCAACGCCCGATGGGAAGAGAAATAAGCTGGTACTTGCCGCTGCCGCTATTGCTGGTGTTGACCGTGTATTTACTGTCGGCGGCGCGCAGGCGGTTGGGGCACTAGCGTATGGAACAGAAACAGTTCCAAAAGTGGACAAGATTACTGGCCCCGGTAATTCGTATGTCGCTACCGCGAAACGCATGGTGTTTGGTATTGTCGGCATTGATATGATTGCTGGTCCATCGGAAATACTGGTGATCTGTGACGGTAAAACAAATCCTGACTGGATTGCAATGGATTTGTTTTCACAGGCAGAACACGATGAAGAGGCACAATCAATTTTGGTTTGTACGGATGACAATTTTATTGAGCAAGTAAAAATCAGTATGGACAAACTGTTGCAGAAAATGCCCCGTAAAGTAATTATACAGGCCTCGCTGGAAAATCGTGCGATCTTTATTAAAGCCAGAGATATGGACTCGGCAATTGAAATCGCTAATCATATTGCACCGGAACATCTTGAGTTGTCGGTTGATGATGCACCGCGATGGGCGCAAAAAATTCGTCATGCCGGGGCTATTTTTATGGGGCGTTATACGGCTGAAGCACTAGGTGATTATTGTGCCGGCCCCAACCATGTTTTACCCACTTCAGGCACCGCAAGATTTTCTTCACCATTAGGTGTCTATGACTTCCAGAAACGTTCCAGTTTAATTGGCTGTTCAGCAGAAGGTGCATCAGTACTGGGCAAAGTGGCATCATCATTGGCGCATGGCGAAGGCCTGACTGCGCACGCGAGATCGGCAGAATACCGCATTAAAGCTGCATCAACTTAACACTGAACGCAAGTCGAAAAATGCCCAGCTAAATCTCTCCTCGTACTGACAGGTTCAACTGGGACTTTTGCATTTTATATAACAAAATCGCAGTATCAGCGTCTAATTAATGTTGTACCTCAATACGACGCGACAGTGCAACTTCCTGTTTAGGAATAGTAATCGTTAATACGCCATGTTCTGATTTTGCTGCAATTTTATCCCCGTCAGCGCTATCTGGTAAGGTGAAACGGCGATAAAAAGTTCCACTTTGTCGTTCTGTGCGGTGGTAGTTCCCTTCGGCTTCCACAGTCTCAGTATTGCGCTCACCTTTAATCGTTAACACGCCTTTTTCCATTGAAATATCAATTTCATCTGGATTAACGCCGGGAATGTCTGCGACCAGTTTAAATGCATTATCATTTTCACTAATATCAACGGAGGGAGCCCAGTTTGCGGTGGCAACATTTGCATCGTCACTACTCAAGCGAGTCAGTTCCGAGTTAACCAGCTCGCGCTGAAGTTGATTAAACAGGTTCCAGGGGTTGTTGTATTGAATTAAGCTCATGGTATTTTCTCCTCAGATGGTTTCTTGTTACAGAATAATCTAAGGTTGTTTTTATATTTTTCAAGGCCTGTTTAATTTTTTTATGTAATCTTGATATGTATGAATAATGTGAGTGCGTTTGATTGTTGAAATACAGTTTTTATTCCTTTGTGCCAACCACGTATAATGTTAGTAGATTAATTATTTTGGAGTAACTGTGCAAAAAGAGTTAACAGACTGGGTACGCCCAGAAATAAAAAAACTGGTGGCCTATCCTGTTGCTAATGCAGATGGTTTGATCAAACTGGATGCAATGGAAAACCCGTATGGACTTCCACATTCATTGCAGCAGGCATTGTTACAGCGCCTGGTATCGGCTCCATTAAATCGTTATCCAGATCCTGGGGCTAAAGTATTAACCAAAATATTAATTAAACAAATGGATATACCCGTAGAGAAAGCGGTCATTCTTGGCAACGGCTCAGATGAGCTGATACAACTATTAGTGATGGCTGTTGCTCGACCAGGAGCCTGTTTATTGTCCTTTGAGCCAGGTTTTGTGATGTATCGGATGATTGCAGAATTTGTGGGTGTGCAGTACATTGGCGTGCCATTAACAACAGATTTTAATCTGGATATGGCGGTAACCTGCGAAGCAATAAAAAGATACCAGCCAGCAATTATTTTTATCGCTTATCCAAATAACCCCAGCGCCAATTTATTTAATGCCGACAACATTGAAGAAATTATCCGGCTTGCACCGGGCCTGGTTGTTGTGGATGAAGCCTATCATCCGTTTGCGCAAACCAGTTTTATGCCAAAGCTGACAGAGTTTGATAATTTGCTGATTTTACGCACCGTATCAAAAATGGGGCTGGCAGGTATACGGCTGGGCCTGTTATGTGGTTTGCCAAAAATTATAAATGAAATTGACAAGATTCGACTGCCTTACAACATTAATGTTCTAACGCAAACGGTGGCTTTATATGTATTCGAAAATATAACCATACTGGAGCAGCAGGCATCTCAAATTCGACAACAGAGATCCAGAGTTTATACTGCAATGCAGGCGATTTCAGCGCTTGAAGTGTTTCCAAGTCAGGCAAATTTTATTTTATTTCGGGTGCTCAATAAAGCGGCCGATAATGTTTTTGAATTGATAAAAAGAGCCGGCGTTTTAATTAAAAACATGAAGGCTGAACAGGGCGCGTTGAAACATTGTCTGCGGGTAACAATTGGTACACCGGAGGAAAATGATGCATTTTTAGCCGCACTTGAAACGGCGTTGAATTAGCATTTTTGCACGCAGCAGGCGACGGCTGAAAATGATTAAAGGCATGTTGACTGTTAAAAGTTTGAGCGTCCGCCACAGGTGCTGTGTAGTGGTTTATTTACGCCTGTTTAGAAAAACTCAACATGCCTTTAATGGCCTGCTGTAAATCTGCAGGGTATACCAGTGTTTTCGTATTCTGGGATTGTGACAGGCTGCTAATTGAATCAATATAACGCTCTCCCAGTAAATACATAACCGGTAATTCACTATCAATTGATGTTGTAACTTTGCGGATTGCAGTTGCCGATGCCTCGGCGAGTAGAATGGTTGCGTCTGCATTTTTGCGTGAGGCTTCAAGTTTTCCTTCAGCTTCTAAAATCATTGCCTGCTTTTCACCTTCGGCAGTGGTTACTGCAGCACGACGAGAGCGTTCAGCCGCGGCCTGTTCTTCCATCGCCTTTTGCATCGTTGATGATGGGTTGATGTCCTGAATCTCTACAGTTTTTATAACGATTCCCCAGTCAGAAATTTCATCCGAAATGTTATTTTTTAACGCGGATTTTATTCTCTCGCGTGAGGATAAGGCCTCGTCGAGTTTCATCTCACCGATAATCGCCCGCAGCGATGTCTGGATTAAAGTTTGAATTGCAAAGGTATAGTCTTCCACGCCATAGACGGCTTTTTGTGGGCTAACAATGTTAATATAGGCCACCGCATTAGTCATGATGACGGCGTTATCTTCGGTGATTACTTCCTGGGATGGAATGTCCAGGACAATATCTTTCGTCACAATTTTATAAGAAATACTGTCAATATACGGGATAATAAGATTAAGTCCCGGGTTGAGCGTGTCGTGGTATTTCCCCAGTCGTTGGATTACGTATTTTTTCCCCTGAGGGACAATGCAGACCCCCATAGAAAGCGTAATAATAACAACAATCAGTAAGGCTATTATAATATATAAAATTTGCATTTTTTAGTCTCTTATAATTTTATTAACAACGAGTTTATTCCCCATAATCTCTGCTATTTTAACACGATCACCGGGCAATAAGGGATCCTCGGAAAATGTTTCCCATTGTTGTTCTCCCAGTACGGGGATAGAAAATTGTATACGCCCATGACCATTTACCTTGTTGTGTTCTATGACGGTTGCCGTTTTACCAAGTATTGATTCCTGCGCCATACCGGCATGACTTTTGGTTGTAATTCTGGGTGAGATAAATTTGAACCAGGCAACGAGACAGCTGATCGACAGAAATATCCAGATTAATAACTGTGCATTAAAACTGAGAGTAACCAGAGACAGTATAATCCCGACCACAATTGCGCTAACGCCTAACCAGAGCAGAAAGAAGCTGGGGATAAAAATTTCAAGCACGGATAAAATCAGGCCGAATACAACCCAGTGCCAGTATAGTACGTGTGAATCGAACCAGTTAATCATATTTTCCTCATTTTTAAGTATGGTGGCAACGCGCGTGTCTTGTTGCCGTTATCTGCTGCGGGGTGATAAATGTTTTAGCAGTCAGGTTGTTGTCGATGCGTTCATTATCGGCTCATTAATGGCCGTTGTCCGAGTATCGCACTGACCGCAAAACTCTGGCGCTTGCGTAAACCTTCAATTTTAAAAGTGTCGCCGGGTTTGCCTGCAGCGATCTGGTCCATTATATCCTTGGTTGTAAAAACTTTAGTGCCATTAACTTTTGTAATAATATCACTCGGTTTAAGCCCGGCTTTATCACCGGGGCCATCGGGGTCTACCTCGGTGAGCAGGATGCCGTGAGTGGCATTAATATTGGTAGATCGTAAAATTTGTGGTGTAATTTGCTGACCTTCTACACCGAGCCAGCCGCGGATAACGTAACCGTGGGTCACTATCTGATTAAATACATGCAGCGCCATGTGGATGGGGATGGCAAAGCTAATCCCCTGATAGTTTCCTGTGTTGGTGTAGATATTTGAGTTAATCCCGATGATTTCTCCGCGTGTGTTGATTAATGCGCCGCCAGAATTGCCGGGATTAATTGCCGCATCGGTTTGTAGAAAATTTTCATAAGTATTACGGGTAACCCGGGTGCGGCCCGTTGCGCTGATAATACCCTGTGTGACTGTTTGACCAATAGCAAAAGGGTCACCAATTGCCAGCACAACATCACCCACTTTCAGGCTGTCACTGTTGCCGATTTTGATGGTGGGTAGATTTTTAAGGTTTATTTTTAACACGGCAAGATCCGTGTCGGGATCTGAGCCAATGAGTATGCCAGGTGCAACTCGACCATCGTTTAAGTGTACGGAAATTGAATTTTTGTGGGCAATTACATGGTAGTTAGTTAGAATATAACCTTCTTTGCCGTTAATAATGACACCGGAAGCGGTGGTCGTGTTTACCGAGTGCTTGGCGCGGGATGGGCCTTTTGATAAGAGACGTTGTAGCAGGTGTTGCTCGGTTCGTGGGCCTGAACTGGTTTTTTTCATCTTTATGCTGACGACTGCAGGCGCTGCTTTTGCAATCGCCGATGAGAAACTGACAATCGACGTAACCTGGCTGCTGGAAGATGACGGGATGAGTATTTTTAATTCACCGTGATAGAGCAAAAATAACAGCCCTAAAGTTAGTCCGGTAAATAACCAGTTTAAATAATAAGTAAGAGAAGAACGGTTTTGCTTCATTGTTTTTTTGTATCTTATTGTTTTTGTTATGGTTGGAATATTAAATTTGGCTAAATTGCTAACTTACGCTATTCTATGCGCGCTTTGCAAGCGACATGATCTACGAATTATGATGGATATGGTTGTTTAGGTGATGTAAAAAACACGCATTATCGTTTGCGAATAGATAGATTATCGTTGTCTGTTTGAAGTTGCAGATTTTCGATAATGACAGATTTTAATTTTATTTTTTATCTTTTTGGAGATAACCATAATGTCTACTGCCGAAACGTCTGGTAAGAAGGTAGATACAGGTCGACGCCGCTTTCTGGTTGCTGCTACTTCGGTAGTGGGCGCAGTTGGTGCTGGATTCGTCGCGGTTCCTTTTATTGAAAGTTGGATGCCGAGTGCGCGTGCAAAAAATGCGGGTGCACCTGTAGAAGTAAATATAAGTAAGCTTGAGGTAGGCCGCCTGCTTACCGTTGGATGGCAAAGTAAGCCAGTCTGGTTTCTTAAACGTTCAGATGTAACCCTGGCTAATTTGCCAAAAAATGACCCACGGTTGCGCGATCCTCACTCTGAGATGGTGTCACAGCAGCCATCCTACGCAAAAAATGATTACCGTTCGCGTAAATCGCATCTATTTGTAGTGGTTGGTATCTGCACACATTTAGGCTGCGTACCAACCTATCGTCCTCAAATTGGGCCAGAAGACCTGGGTGCGGACTGGCTAGGTGGTTTCTACTGCCCCTGTCATGGGTCACGTTATGATCTGGCTGGACGTGTTTTCAAAGATGTTCCCGCACCGCTTAACCTGGTCGTTCCTAAATATTATTTTGTCAGTGATGATGTCATCCTCGTCGGTGAGTCTGGAGGCAAAGCATAATGAGTAATAAACTGATTGGCTGGATAGATGATCGTTTCCCATTAACCAAAATGTGGAAAGAACATCTGTCTGAATACTACGCACCCAAGAACTTTAACTTCTGGTATTACTTTGGCTCGCTGGCATTAGTGGTACTGGTGATTCAGATTGTTTCAGGTATTTTCCTGACCATGCATTACAAACCGGATAGTGAGCTCGCGTTTGGATCGGTTCAATTTATCATGCGTGACGTGCCTTACGGCTGGTTAATTCGCTATATTCATACCACCGGTGCAACCGCCTTTTTTATCGTAGTGTATTTACACATGTTCCGTAGTTTGTTGTACGGTTCCTTTAAGAAGCCGCGTGAACTGCTCTGGCTGTTTGGTATGTTTATTTATCTTGCGCTGATGGCAGAAGCCTTTATGGGCTACCTGTTACCTTGGGGTCAAATGTCATACTGGGGCGCACAGGTAATCACTTCATTGTTTACTGCAATTCCAGTTATCGGTGATCATCTGACATTATGGATTCGTGGTGACTTTGTTATTGGTGATGCCACCCTGAACCGTTTCTTCGCACTGCATGTTATAGCCTTGCCTTTTGTGTTGGTATTCCTCGTTATTGCTCACATTCTTGCGCTGCATGAAGTGGGTTCAAATAATCCTGATGGTATTGAGATCAAGCAAAATAAAGATGCAAATGGTATTCCATTAGATGGTATTCCGTTCCACCCTTATTACAGTGTGAAAGACATTGTGGGGGTAGTGGTATTCCTGTTCTTCTTTAGCGCCGTACTCTTCTACGCACCGGCTGGTGGTGGTTATCTGCTAGAGCATAATAACTTTATTGCCGCTAACGCACTGAAAACACCACCGGAGATTTCTCCAGTCTGGTACTTCACACCGTTCTACGCAATATTACGTGCAGTACCCGATAAACTTCTCGGTGTCGGCTCGATGGCTTCGTCCATTATCGTTCTGTTCTTACTGCCCTGGATTGACCGTTGCAAGGTGAAATCAATACGCTACCGTTCGGTTATCTATAAACTTAATTTGGCAATGTTCACGATAAGCTTTATTACACTTGGCTATCTGGCAATGCAGCCGGTATCAGGGGTTATCACTATGTGGTCCCGTGTATTTGCCACACTGTATTTTGCTTTCTTTGTGGTGCTGTTTATCACCTCGAAAAATGAAACGACCAAACCTGTACCTGATAGGGTGACATCATGAAAAAGACCTTTTTGACTCTATTAATGTCCGGCTTACTGGCGAGTTTTTCGCTGGCGATCCCAACGTTTGCCTTTGCCGAAGGGGGCGTACATCTGGATAAGGCTCCCATTGATATTAATGACAAGGCATCATTAAGACGGGGCGCAAAAATTTTCGCTGAAAATTGCTACAGTTGTCATTCAGCAAAATATATGCGGTTTAATCGTATTGCTAAAGATCTTGATATGAGCGACAAGGATGTGCGTAAGATGATGATATTTACACGCGATGACAAAGGTGCTCCCACAAAAATTGGTGCGCTCATGAAGGTTGCAATGACGCCAGCTTTTGAGAAAAAGGCATTTGGTATTAGCGTACCAGACCTTTCTGTTGAGTCGCGTGCGCGTGGTGCTGACTGGATTTATACCTATCTGCGGAGTTTTTACATTGATCCCAGTCGACCTACAGGGATGAATAATGCGGTGTTCCCCAAAGTTGGTATGCCAAACATTCTTTGGCGGGAGCAGGGATTACAAAAAGCAGTTTTCAAAACAGTTGTGCAGGGAGATGGTGTAAAAGAAAAAGTTATTGATCACCTGGAAAATGTTACGCCTGGTACGATGAGTCGTGCCAAGTTTGATAGATATACGGCTGATCTGGTTAACTTTCTCGTTTACGTAGGTGAACCTGTACAAACTGTACGGCGATCAATGGGCTGGAAAGTACTCAGTTTTCTGGCTATCTTTTTCATCTTTGCGTACCTGCTGAAAAAAGAGTACTGGAAGGACGTACACTAAATCTCGCAGTTGCCAGCACAGATTGTGCTGGTTGCTGTGTTTTTCCACTGGAAAATTAATGAACTTATACACAACGGCTAACTCAATTAAGTGTCATCGCACTCGTATCGTTCTGGTTGAAAAGGACATTGCTCATGAGTGTATTCAGGTTGACTTAAAAAAACTACCTGAAGACTTACTCGATTTGAATCCTTATGGTAGCGTACCAACGCTTATTGATCGTGAGTTGGTTTTGTATAACTCGCGCGTCATTATGGAATATCTGGAGGAGCGCTTTCCTCATCCACCGCTTATGCCCGTCGGACCAGTGCAACGTGCACAATCGCGGCTGGCATTGTTCCGTATCGAGAATGACTGGTATCCACTGGTCGAAATTATAGAAACCAAAACGGAAAAAGCCGTGGTAAAAGCTAAAAAGGAATTAACTGAAAGCATCGCTTCCATCGCAGAAATTTTTACGGTTACGCCTTTTTTCCTGAGCGAAGATTTTACTCTGATTGATGCCAGTATTGCGCCCGTACTGTGGCGGCTACCGCATTATGGTATACAGCTTCCAAAAGAAGCCAGTGCGGTGAATGACTACGCGCAACGTTTGTTTGATCGTGAGGGTTTTCAACGGAGCCTCACCGAGTCGGAACGCGAGCTGCGGCTGTAACCGATAAGCTTTTAATTTACACATAGCCTTGGCTGAAAAAATCAGGAAAAGAAGAGGTGGAATGCTGACTCAAGCAGCAGGTTGTTATAAAAACCTGTTATTTCTCTTCACAGAGTGTTAGTTTATTCGCTGATATCGGTAATTTAGACATATATAATGATACAAATGACCTCCAGCCGTCCCTATCTTGTACGTGCCATGTATCAGTGGATTTGCGATAACGGGCTGACACCCTATTTACTGGTGGATGCGTTGGCTGAAGACTGTATGGTACCAGTCGCACACGTAAAGGATGGAAAAATTATACTGAATGTTACGCCTACAGCGGTTACTGGCGTTGTTCTTGGCGACGAAGCAGTTACTTTCAGTGCACGATTTTCAGGTAAGCCCGAATCAATTTATATTCCAATTGATGCCGTACTGGCAATTTACGCCAGAGAAAATGGACAGGGGATGATGTTTTCTGAAGAGGACAGTGCAGAAAGTACGGTGGATGACCATGAACCGCCAGATGATGATGGCTCTAAACCAACTAAACCTAAACCTAAACCAACTAAGCCTAAGTCAACAGGGCCAAATTTACGCGTTGTTAAATAGCGGAAAAAAGTGAGCAGCAAAAAAACCAATAAAAGTGTTTTTTGCCGACGAAAAACTGCTGACAGCCAGGCATTATTATGCTCCCATTAACTGATGATCAATGAGATCACACAGGCAGTGAATTACCAGTAAATGCACTTCCTGGATACGGGCGGTCGAATCGGAGGGGACACGAATCTCTACATCGGTCAGTAATAGCCGGTCAACCAGCTCACCACCCTGTTTGCCGTCGAGTGCAATCACAAACATATCACGCTCGTGGGCGGCATCAATCGCGGCATTAACATTGTCTGAGTTACCGCTGGTGCTAATCGCCAGTAATATATCGCCAGTTTGCCCAAGTGCGGTGATCTGCTTGGAGAATATCTGGTTGTAACTGTAATCATTAGCAATTGATGTTAGTGTGGAGCTGTCAGTGGTTAATGCAATGGCTGGCAGACCGGGACGTTCCCTTTCAAAACGGTTGAGCATTTCAGATGAAAAGTGCTGGGCATCTCCTGCCGAGCCACCATTGCCGCAAGCGAGCAATTTCCCGCCATTGAGCAAACACTGAGTCATAAGCTGAGCAGCGTGGAGGATAGGTTCAGCAAGCGTTTCTGCGGCCATCTGTTTGGTGCCGATGCTTTCCTGGAAATTATGCTTAATTCGGTTTAATAAATCCATGTGGATAAATACCTGTATGAGAGAGTCTAATATTAGTGGTTTTTAGCGATTAAAACGCATTTTTAATCCAGTTAAAAGCATAGCCCAAAGGTACCTGATGAAACCTGCTGGATTCGGCTGCGGGTGACATGGCAACCACATCAAAACGTGCATTTTTATATTTTGTGTTTTGTTGCAGGTACAATTCGGCTGTGTGGCGAATTTTTTTCTGCTTTGTCGGGGTGATGCTTGCGGCAGCGCCACCAAATGCCGTATTTTTACGAAAGCGCACCTCAATAAATACCAGCATCTCTTTATCATGCATAATTAGGTCAATTTCTCCCAGGCGGCAGTTAAAGTTTTTTTCAACAAACTTCAGCCCTTGTTGCAGCAGATATAGGTGACACGCAACTTCAGCCTGTTCGCCCTGTTGCAGATGTGGTGCTTTCAAGGGTTTGTCTGAACAGGTTGTTTAGATAGGCTTATCGTTGAAGCCGCATTGATGTTTTTTACAGAGCTTGAGGGCGCATTACTGTCAGCTGGATTAATTGGTTTGTCTGGGCCATTATCAAGCTTAATTTCAGGCTCAATATGAACGGCTAACCCGTTGATAAATTTTGCCCAGAGTAGTGTTCTCTTAATTCGGCCAAATTTATCCAGCTGTAAATTTCCAGTACCACCGGAAAAATGCGCGAAGGTGTTTTCATGTAAATACTCGAGATTAAAAACTAGATGGTAGGCATCAACGCCCAGTGCAAACAGGCGGGTGTAACGTTGCTGATTTGGCCAGTTACGGATAAATGTTTGCTTGAGTGTGTCTCCGTTTTTGATGCTCGTACTCCCAGTGTTATTTTCCAGAACCCAGGGCATATCACAAAATATCAGCCCATCTAAATCGATGTCTCGGTCTTTATCGGGGGTTCCAGTATAAGCATTTGAGGTTGAGTATACGGGTAAGCTACCGGCATGATAAAACTTTAATGCTGGTATAATGCTGCGTGCAGCACGGTAGCTAGCGGCAATAAAAACCATATCAACATCCTGTCTGCGATAGGGCATGAATTTTAGTTTTTCACCTAAGGTGTTTTCTATCCTGCGATGGCGCGCGGCGCTTTGGTCAAGATTAAACAAACGTTGTATGGGGCGTGAATAATCAGCTGTGGAATTAGCATAATCCTGTGTGTTGACCACGGTTCCACCAAGGGCTGTAAAATATTGGCTAAATGCGGTTTGCAGGCGGTGCCCCCAGCTACTGTCTGGTACGAGCTCAACCGCTTTGCGTCTGCCCTGCCTGATCGCCAGTTCTGCAACCTGTCTGGCTTCGCCTTCAGGAGAGAGGCCAAACTGGAATAAGTTGGCTGTCTGCGGGTGGGTATTTTCGCCATAATTTAAGGTGAGTACTGGAATATCGAGATCATGCTGAAGTGCGAGCTGGTTAATTAGCGTTTTATTCAATGGCCCGATAATGTTGGTGGCACCATCATCAATCGCTTGCTGAAAGAGTTGGCTGAATGCAATAGACGTATTGCCCGTATCGTAGAAACGTAATGTGGGTCGAGTCGTAGAATGGTTGTCGGCATAATAGGCGCTGAGCAAACCATTTATAATGGTTTCTGCTGCGCCGGAAAACTTGCCCTGTTGTGGCAGTAAAACAGCAATCGTTTTTACTTTCTCTGCAGTGGTAATATACGCGTCAATTAAATGTGAGAGAAACTCGTTACTTACCGTTTGTTGCGGATAGCGTGTCCCCCAGTTCAATATTGCGTCTTCAATATTATTAATGTTGCTTTGGCCTTTTGCCGTGAAACCTCGCATAATACGTGCCAGATCCAGCCAGGCCTGAATACGCGTATCAGCTGAGGTTTCATGATTTAGCCTTGTTGTTGGCATCGCTGAAAGTGCGCTCCAGATCTGTTCGTTATTTTTACGTTTAGCGGCATCTGTTTTTAGTGATGGCCCCAGATTAACCCGTGCCTTAACGGCTTTCATTGCATAGCCCAGAGAGGCATTAATATTGGCTAAAAGTATCGTTGCCTGAATCTTTTGCACCGGTTTCAGATCTGATAGTTGAGGTACAAGCGTAATGGCTCTTTCCGGGTTGTTCTGGGCCAGTGCAATTCTGGCGGCAAGTAAGTTTGCTCTGTGGCGCAATGATGCGGTTGGCGTTATGTACGATAGAACCTTACTGGCGGCTTTAAAATTGCTGTTGTGATAAAAAAGCTGGGCAGATTTGAGTAGCAGGCGTTGACGTTCACTGCCACTGCTGTTATTCGCATTTTTCAGCGCCTGGTTTGCCATTGTATTGAGCTCCGAGGCATCAAAGCTGGAATATAAAATGGTACCGATTGATGATGTGTCGGATTCTCTGGCTGGTTGTATGCCGCAGGCGGTAAGTAAAACCATGCTACAGAAAATCAGATATTTTAAAATTTGTATATTCAAGATAGTATGTATGAAAGTTATTTCTCAGAGTAGTAAGTATGTTTTGCAGGACTGATTGTGTCAATTGAAATCTTACCCGGAACACTCTATCTGGTGGCAACACCAATTGGAAATCTTGGCGATATTAGTTATCGCGCAGTGAAAGTGTTGGAAAAAGTGGATTGTATTGCGGCAGAAGATACCCGTCATAGTCAGAAGTTACTTTCACATCTGGGCATTCAGACGCGGTTACTTGCCTGCCATGAGCATAATGAAGACCGGATAAGCCCTAAATTGATCGCGCAATTACAGCAGGGGATAGCCATTGCGCTTATTTCTGATGCAGGGACACCGCTGGTGAGTGATCCTGGCTATCGCCTGGTGGAGCAGGCGCATACTAATGGTATTACAGTGGTGCCTGTGCCTGGTGCCTGCGCCGCGATTGCAGCGTTAAGTGCTGCCGGCCTGGCGACAGATCGATTTAGTTTTGAAGGCTTCCCACCAGCAAAGGCGGGTGCCAGGTTACATTTTTTTGAGGCGCTTAAGCAGGAATCGCGCACCATGGTGTTTTATGTTTCGTGCCACCGTATTATGCAAACACTGGCTGATATGGATGCTGTTTTTGGATCACAACGTCGGTTGACTTTTGCGCGCGAAATAACGAAGACCTTTGAAACGATAAGACGTACCACATTAGGCCAACTACGCTTGTTTGTTGAGGCCGATGAAAATCAGCGTAGAGGAGAAATTGTACTTGTCCTTGATGGTGTCGAAGACAGCGTTGATAACATTGGACAGGCAGTAATGTATCTAGAAATATTGCTTAGTGAGATACCGGTTAAACAGGCGGTAAATCTAGTAGTGAAAATGACGGGTGCGAATAAAAACGAGATGTATAAAAAAGCGCTAGAAATTAAAAGTGAGAATAATAGCGATACCACATAAAAGTGCATTATCAAAAGCGTATCGACACAAAGTCTACCGCCAGCCAGCCTGAAACACGTTGGTTGGTTACATCCCTGTACAATTGTCTGGCGTAGTTAGCAACACACGGTCTCAGCCAACGGTTAACGGTGCTCTATTTCTTTATGCCGAGTAATTCAATTTCAAAGATCAGTGTCGAATTTGGTTGAATTAACGCGCTGCGTTGAGTTTTTCCATAAGCCAAATCGGGGGGGATGAATAATTTCCACTTATCGCCAACGTGCATCATTTCTAAGGCCTGCGTCCAGCCTTTAATTACACCGTTAACGGGGAAGGTGGCCGGTTTTCCGCGGGAGTAAGAGCTGTCAAACACATGCCCGTTAATTAATGTACCGCGATAGTTTGTGGTCACGATATCGCCAGCTTTAGGTTGCGCGCCAGTGCCCGTTGCTAATATCTTATATTGTAGCCCGCTTTTAGTGGTGATTACCCCCGGTTTTTTTGCATTTTTGGCAAGGAAGGCGGTGCCTTTAGCAAGGTTTTCGGCCGTAATTTTATTTTGTTTTTTCAGCAAAGATGCCCGCAATTTTGTTTGAAATTCTATTTTTGCCTGGGTGCGTTGTGATTCTGAAAGTGCCAGTTTCTTTTTGCTAAAGACATCAGAAATACCCTGACTGAAAGCCTGGGCATTAAGGTCCACACCTTGTTGTCTGAGACGATTAGCAACATCGACACCAAAGCTGTAACTGGCTTTTTGAGTCACGCTTTCAAGGTTGTTTTTGGCTGCCTGATTATCTGGCTGGTTACAGCCAGATAACAGTACAGCCAGCGCGATAAAACTAAAATGGAAAATTCGATTGTACATATTATCTATCCTGGCATAAGAGTGTGTATCTGGAGGCGAAAATGTATCAGTTCAGCCTCTCTCTATCAAGTAATAATTTAAGGAACCACTCATTAATTTTCCATGGAGTCGATTGTAAGTTGAATTATTCATTTGTACTGTGAGTAAGCTATCACTGCCTTCTCGTTAATGTTATATGAATATTGTGTGTCCGTGTGGTGTCAGGATAGATTGCATTAAGCTAATACATTGAGCATAAACTGGAATTTGCTTTTGTGAGCCGCTGTAAACACTTCCAGTATGCTCTTTTGCCACCGCTATGCGATAGAAGAGTGATCTGGTGTTGTTGCACAGTTTATTGGGTTCCGATTAATGAGATAAATGAAATTATTACGCGGCTAATGCTGGATTTAAGCTTAAGAAGCAAGCATGTTAGACGAACTTTTATTATACTATCGTGTCTATAAAATATTTTAAACCGCCTTAATTCCCCCGGGAGAAATAATGATTACTCGCAAGTCTGTTTATTCTGCTTATTTTAGAGCCACTTTACTTGCTCTGATGGCTCTGTTTGTTTTTGCTGATACAGCGCTGGCTGGGTTACCAGTAAGCGTGAATAATCAGATGGTGCCCAGTTTGGCACCGATGATAGATAAAGTGCGACCGGCTGTAGTTAACATTGCAACTCGCAGCCATATCGAAGTGACAAGTCATATATTACCTAACAACCCTATCTTCAGGCGTTTTTTTGGTGGTGGCAATAATTTACCACAGCGGAAAGAAGTGAAGAGTCTGGGGTCGGGCGTTATTATTAATGCGCATGATGGTTATATCGTAACGAATCAACATGTGGTCGCTGGTGCCGACGAAATTTCAGTGACATTGAGTGATGGCGAACAGGTTGAAGCCAAACTGATTGGCTCAGATCCTGAAGCAGATGTTGCGGTATTGCAGATTAAGCAAAAGCATCTCACGCAAATAGCCTTTGCCGACTCATCAAAAATTCGTGTAGGGGATTTTGCGGTAGCGATTGGCAATCCATTTGGTCTGGGACAGTCAGTAACCTCAGGCATTATCAGTGCGTTAGGTCGAACGGGATTGGGGATTGAAGGTTATGAAGATTTTATACAAACTGATGCATCGATTAACCCAGGTAATTCAGGTGGTGCACTGGTTAATTTAAAAGGCCAGCTGGTTGGTATTAATACGGCAATATTGTCTGCAGGTAGTCACGGTAATGTGGGTATTGGTTTTGCGATTCCGATTAATATGGTGCGCAAGATCGCAGCTCAGCTAATTAAATACGGTGAAGTACGCCGGGGTATGCTGGGCGTTGTAATGCAGAATTTGACACCTCAACTGTCCAAGGCGTTTGGTTTGAGTTTGTATCAGGGTGTGGTTATCTCACAGGTAATTGAGCATTCGGCTGCCAGTAAAGCGGGTTTAAAGGCAGGTGATGTGGTAGAAAAAATTGATGGGACAACAGTAAAAAGCGCGTCTCAAATGCGCAACATGGTTGGCATGATGCGCGTGGGACAAGTAATGGCTATTACGGTGATTCGTGAAGGTAAGGTCATACATTTAAGTGCAAAAATTCAGGATGTAGTAGAAAAGTCAATTGCGGGTGGAAAACTTAACCCTCATCTGGAAGGTGCAGTAATTCAATATCACAATAAAGCGGGTAATAAATACGTGGAAATCACCGATGTGGCGCGTGGTAGCCCAGCCTGGAATGCGCGATTACGCAAGGGTGACATGATTCTATCGGTTAACCGTATCCCCGTGAAAACGCTGCCTGAGCTGAAAAAAAATATCAAGTTCAGCGATAAACAAATTTTATTAAATGTGCAGCGTGGGCAGATAGCACTGTTTATTTTGGTTCAGTGATAGCCGGTTTGTTAGCGGTTAAATCATTATGTACCCAGCGCTCGCCTTGAGCAGTGATCTCTTTTTTCCAGAATGGCGCGCCAGTTTTTAATGTTTCCATTAAAAACTGGCAGGCATCAAAAGCCTGCTGACGGTGTGCTGCCCAGGCAGCGGTAAGCACAATGGGTTCGGCCGGTTTTATTAGCCCGACACGGTGGATAATTAAGTTATCCTGTAGAGAATAAGTCTGTGTGCTTTCGCTGCAGAGCTTATCTAGAAACCGTTGTGTCATCGCTGAGTAGTGCTCCAGTCGCATTGATGTGACTGAAGTGCCAAGATTGAAGTCACGCATGGTACCGACAAAACAGGCCGTTGCACCATATGTGCCCGGCTTTAACTTTGATTGCTGGTACGTTTGCAGTAATTCCCAGGGGTTAAATGGCTGATTAATGATTTGTGCAGGCATAATGGCTTATATCGAGTCGGAAAATGTTTCGAGGTTAATCAAAGTTAGAGTCATTGACCTTAACCACCCGTTACCAGTGGAAAAAAAGCGACTTCATCCTGATCACTGGCGATGTCATCAACATGCCTGTATTCCAGATTGATTGCACACAGTGTGCTGACCGGCATAGTGCAGCCGGGTGCGGTTTTTTGCCAGATATCGTAGAGCGAAACAGGTATTTCTGCCACTATTTTTATTTCGTCTTGTCCAACCATTTCCCTTAAACTTGAAAAGAATTTTACTGTAATCATGGCCTTATTTTATCGTGAATGCCTGGATGAAGGATAGTGCAGCGGTATTTATTACTGAAACGAATGAAAAGGAGACCCATGGTTAAAGACATGCGGTGAATACATCCCTGTAGACTCGTGAACAATGGATATCCTTTTCACCTGTACTGTTAGTACGTATATTTGATATGCTTCTGTTTCTTTAGTATCACAATATCTGTTATTTTATGAGCGATCCATTAAGTCATTTTAATGCACACGGCGAAGCACATATGGTTGATGTGGGCAGTAAAACACCCACACTGCGTTGTGCTGTTGCACAGGGCTGCATCAGTATGCAGGCAGAAACCCTGCAGCGTATTGTGCGGGGTGACCACAAGAAAGGCGATGTATTATCGGTGGCTAGAATTGCCGGTATTATGGCGGCAAAAAAAACGGCTGACTTAATTCCTCTGTGCCACTCGCTGGCATTATCACATGTTGAGATTCAACTGGAGGTTAACCCTGAAAATGTGGCGATTGACTGTGTTGCAACGGTAGAGACAGTCGGCCAAACCGGGGTGGAGATGGAGGCGTTGACAGCGGTACAAATAAGCCTCTTAACTATTTATGATATGTGTAAGGCAATGGATCGAGGCATGAGAATGGAGGCTATTTTTCTACTGAATAAATCTGGTGGTAAGTCAGGAAACTGGTCGTCGACGTATCCGCAAGATACGTGACGGCAAGCCATGCCACTTTTATACGGAGCGATTACATGCGCTTATTAGTAAAATTAATTAAAGGGCTAGTGGTTCTGGCTGTTGTATTACTGCTTTCAGCCGTGGTATTTGTTTTTGTTTTTAATGCGAATGCATATAAACCGCAAATCATAGCTCAGGTTGAGCAGGTAACAGGACGGCATTTTTCTATTGATGGCAATATCGGGTTAACGCTGTACCCCTGGATCGGGCTAAAACTTGAAAAAACCACTTTGGGAAATGCTGCCGGGTTTGGCCGGAAACCGTTTGCCGCACTTGATTCGCTAAATATTAAAGTGAATGTTTTAGCATTACTGAAGCAACGAATTGAAATCAGTAAAATTCAGTTACATGGTCTGAAGCTCTCACTGGAAATCAATAAGCAGGGCAAGAACAACTGGTCGAACCTGGTCAAACGAAAAAAAACGTCACCGGATAAAATCGCAGCACAAATACCGTCAGATAAAACAGCTTCACCTGAAATACACGCCACCAAAGCAAATAATTCAATGTCGGGTTTCGTCCTGAAATCTCTTCATATAAAGGGAGTTGAATTGAAAAATGCATCCATTACTTATCGGGATAAAGTGACTGGGATGCAGGTCGGCATTTCTGCGCTCAATCTTGCAACGGGTGTGGTTCAATTTGATAAGCCAGTTAATATAAAGCTTTCTGCGCAGCTAAAAAATAATCAGCCAGCGTTAGAGAGCACCTTTATCTTAACAACAGCATTAACTTTTAATCAGAAATTTTCTGTATTTGATTTACGTGATCTAGCGTTAAAAATTTCGCTAAGAGCTAATAAGACCTCTGCATTTGCGCAGAACGTAAACCTGACGCTTAACACGCAAGTGAAGATTGACACGCTACAACAGAAAATCTTAATTAGAAAACTGTATCTGTCTGCATCGGGGGTTAATGTACAGGCGGATATCCAGATTTCACAATTTCTGCATGCCGCTAAAATTAAGGGCCGCATTTCGGTAGACACATTTAATGCGCGTGCATTAAGTAAAAAGTTCGGTGTTATGTTACCGCTTATGGCGGATAAAAAAGCGCTCAGTGCTATTTCGCTTACCGCCAACTTAAAATTGGTTAATCAGCGTCTTGAACTTGACAAAATTAAACTGAAACTGGATCAAAGTGCGCTTACAGGCTGGGTTCATATACTTAATTTGAAACGGCAGTCACTGCGTTATGATTTAGTCCTAAACAGGATAAATCTAAACAGTTATTTGCCCCCTGCCGTTGGTACGAAACCGGATACGAATAAAAACATACCGGCTAAAACAACCAATATATCAGCAGATGCGCGGAATGAAAAAATTAAATTGCCTTTGGCGTTATTGCGTAAACTTGATTTACAGGGTGTGTTTAGCATTCGGGCGATTCACGTAAAAGCATTTGATGCAAGCCGTTTTTCAGTCACAACTAAAGCCAGCAAAGGCATTATTACACTGGCTCCAGTTACGCTGAAACTATTCGGTGGAGATATTAATGCACGGGTTAGTTTGAACCTGCAAAAACAACCACGGTATGGCTTACGTCTGAAGGCCAAAAATGTGCAGGTTGGTCCGGTGCTTAACCCAGTATTAAAGAATCTTCTGCGTGGGAAACCGATGACATTAAAAGGTGTGGTGAATATGGCTGCATTTGTAATGACGCAAGGCGATAGCCTGAAGGTGTTAAAACGCCGAGCAAAAGGGCAGCTGACACTGGATCTGACTCAAACAGCGTTGGCTGGCTTTGATCCTGAATATTATGTGCGTACTTCCATTGCGAATTATCTTCAGCAGCGTGGGTTGAACCTGGCCGCATCCATCCGTGGTAACTATAAACCACGAAAAGTCACTGTATTTAACATTATTCATGATAAGGCAACAATTGCGGACGGTATAATCAGTACAAAAGACTTTCTTATGGACTCAGAACGCGCCACTATTCGAGCCAGTGGCAAGGTTAATATAATGCGCAATAGCGTGGATATGGTGTCTTCAATTAAACTGTCACGCAATAAAACCGTGGTAGAAAAATTGCTGAATAAACCACTCTATGTGCATGTGCATGGAGCGTTTGATCAACTGGTCTATGATATTGATACGCAGAAACTCTCGAATAATATAAGCAACCTGCTGAAGGATGAAGCCAGAGCGAGAGTCAATAAAAAACTGGCGGCAGAGAGACGGAAGCTGAAGCAGAAAATGAATACTGAAAAGCAACGGCTGATAAATAACCTGAGAAATAAATTAAAAAATAAATTAAAAAATTTGTTTTAGATGAGGTTGAATTTGATCGGTGATCTCTGTTTTTTGCTAAAGAGTGTGAATGGTGAATAATTTCTCAACGCGGGTATTGCAATGGTACCGTCAGCATGGCCGTCATAATTTACCGTGGCAGAAAAATAAAACCCTGTATCGTGTCTGGGTTGCTGAAGTTATGTTGCAGCAAACACAGGTGGCGGCCGTGTTGCCATATTATCAGCGGTTTATGCAGGCATTCCCCCACCTGGCTGTGCTGGCAGCGGCAGATATGGATGAGGTGCTCAGCTACTGGTCTGGTCTGGGGTATTACGCCCGCGCCCGCAATATGCACACAGCAGCGCAACGAATCGTTGAGCAGTTCGATGCTGACTTTCCACACCATTATGATGATGTTATTGCTTTACCCGGTATTGGGCCATCGACGGCTGCGGCGATTTTGGCGCAGGCATTGAATCAGCCGCATGCAATTCTGGATGGTAATGTGAAGCGGGTACTGGCACGGTATCATGGCATCGAAGGCTGGCCAGGTTTGCGGCAGGTTGAACAGCAGTTGTGGGAAAAAGCCCGCTTGCATACACCCGCCATACAGGTTGCTGATTACACGCAGGCGATGATGGATATGGGGGCAATCCTCTGCACCCGCTCATCGGCGAATTGTGGGCAGTGCCCGCTTAATGCTGATTGTGTTGCGCTGGCGGAAAATAAAGTGGGAAACTTGCCCACAAAACGACCCAAAAAGAAGCGGCCTGTGCGGCAGAAATGTTTTTTAGTGATACACCATACCGAAAATGGTCTGTTAATGGAAAAACGCCCCACATCCGGCATATGGGGTGGTTTATGGAGTTTTCCAGAAACAGAACTGGAAGAAAATATTATAGAGGTCTGTTTGCAACGTTGGGGGCTGACTGTGCAGCAGATAAAAAATCGACCTGTTTTTCGACATACTTTTAGTCATTTTCATCTGGATATTTTACCCTGTCATATTCAGGTTAAAACACCGTTAGCGCAAATTAGCGAGGCAGAGCGATTCCAGTGGTGTTTGCCTGATGACGAACGCGCGATGGCTACACCGGTGCGTTCTATTTTGAATGAACTACTCAAAACAGGCATGAATGGCTTGACTCAGAGGCCTCTAGCCGATTAAATACGCATCCTTTGAGTCAAGCTGGTTTCAACTCAAAAAATTGTCAGGCATTAAAAATGGCCGAATAGCTCAGTTGGTAGAGCAGCGGACTGAAAATCCGCGTGTCGGTGGTTCAATTCCACCTTCGGCCACCATTTTTTATCCGCACTCCGCTTCCTTTTGCCGTATTCCACAAGGGCTTTTTACCTGACCGCATTGAATCCTGTGTTAAATCTTCCGGTTTATTCCTGCACCTCACACACTCTCTCTCTCCACGACATAAAGAGTTGGGTTGATAAGATTCGTGGTATCCCTGCTATCACTGGATTAATTTGTATAGTATGGATGAGAAATATCCTCGGTCGGTAAATCATGGCGCGCCCGACAGGATTCGAACCTGTGACCTTCGGTGTCGGAGACCGATATTCTATCCAGCTGAACTACGGGCGCAAGAGAGAGCGGATTCTATCACGCTTACTAACAGGATGGATGAAAAGGCTATCGATTGTTCAAGACCGTCAGCCGCAGGATGCGGATGTCGAATTTACATGGAAGTATTGACAGCGTGTCTTGAACAATCGATAGCCTTTTCATCTGTTTCAGTAATATGTCTATAGCTGATTCTTATGGGCTAAAAAATCGATCGAGACTGCGGTAGGCAATCGCTTCAGCAAGATGTGGTATTTCTATACGGCCACTGTCATCTACGTCAGCGATGGTACGGGCGAGTTTTAAGATGCGATGGTAGGCGCGTGCGGAAAGCTTGAGTTTATTCATCGCTTTATCCAGCAGGTTTTTTTCTGCGCTGTTTAATTTACAGAATATCTCAATTTCACTAACCGTGAGTTCGGCATTGCACCGTGGACTTCGGGTTAGCTGTTTTTGGTAGGCCTGTTTTACTCGTTCGCGGATAATGCGGCTACTTTCACCCTTAGGCGTATTACCATCAAGGGATTTCTGGTCAATGCGTGGTACTTCGATGTGCATGTCGATGCGGTCGAGAAAGGGGGCGGAGATTTTACTGCGATGTTTTTTCTGCTGGTTGAAGGTGCACTGGCATAGATCTTTACCATCACAGGTGTATCCCTGTGGGCATGGATTCATTGCGGCGATAAGCTGGAAGCGGGCAGGGAAATCGGCCTGTCGGGTGGCACGAGAAATAGAAATACAGCCGGTTTCCATTGGTTCACGTAATACGTCGAGGACATGGCGATCATATTCGGTGAGTTCGTCTAAAAATAACACACCCTGATGCGCCAGCGATATTTCGCCCGGTGTTGGTTTGGAGCCACCGCCAACCAGCGCGACACCAGATGCGGTGTGGTGTGGGTGTCTGAAAGGGCGTAATTTCCACTGATCGAGGGTGAAACCCTGATGGCTAATTGAACAGATAGAAGCACTTTCCAGCGCCTGTTGTTCTGTCATTGGTGGCAAGATACCGGCAAGACGGCTGGCCAGCATGGACTTTCCAGTACCCGGTGGGCCAACCATCAGTAAATTGTGTCGACCCGCTGCGGCTATTTCCAGGGCGCGGCGGGCGTGGTGCTGGCCGCGTACATCGGCCATATCAGGCAGATGACTGGTATTATCTGGCGAGGGTGGCGAGGCTATTGCGGCAGGCAGGTCAACAAGGCCTTTCAGGTGTTGGCAGACTTCGAGCAAGCTGTTGGCTGACAGTACTTGAATATTTTCCACCAGGGCGGCTTCCTTTGCGCTGCTGGCGGGCATGATTAATTTTCTTCCTGCCTGCTGACAGGCCAGAGCGACAGGTAAGCTGCCCTTTACTTTTCTGAGTTCACCCGATAAAGCCAGCTCGCCATGAAATTCATAATTCTCCAGCAGGTCTGTTTCAAGCTGTTCGGATGCAGCAAGGATACCCAGCGCAATCGACAAATCATAACGCCCGCCATCTTTGGGTAGGTCGGCGGGTGCCAGGTTGATGGTTATGCGTCTTGCTGGAAATTCAAAATGAGAATTAATAATAGCAGCGCGTACACGGTCTTTGCTTTCACGTACTGCGGCTTCAGGTAAGCCAACAATTGAAAGTGCGGGCAGACCATTGGAAATATGGACTTCAACGTGAACATCGGGAGCACTAATTCCGGTAAGGGCGCGGGTAAAAACGGTGGCGAGTTTCATAATGACCATTCCATGGTGATGAGCTTCCGTAGAGTTTGCCTAATTATACATAAAAGGCATATTAAGGTGGTTTTTATTTGGATGCGCTTTTTTCCAGCTGCTGTAGCTGTTTTTCAAGTTTATCCAATTTTTCTCGGCTGCGCTGTAGTACGGCCGACTGGATTTCAAATTCTTCACGAGTGACCAGGTTCAGTTTGGTTAAATAGTCCTGCAATAGAGCGTGGAGACTGTTTTCAATATCTGCAGGCATACTGTGAAGTCTGTCGGGCAGGAGTTCGCTGATGCGTTGAGTGAGCTCATTGATAGAATTTTGATTCATAAGCTGTTTTTTTTATCGCCAGTTTTATTTTTTTTGATACGCCTGCCATTTTACCTGTATCTGCGCTGATGTCATAGAGTGAGTGTGACGGTGATGATCTTTTAATCTATAGCAATTGCTATGCACCAAAACGGAACACATAAGAAAATGGCGCGCTAAAATGGGGCGAAGCCAGTAGGTCTGCCCGTTTTATGAAGTGATAAATATTGTTAACACATTGATAAAGAATAATTTATTCTGATTGGCATAGTTACTGCTTAACTTCCGTACATAACAGTTTATCGCTGATTATATTTTTCCTTTGATTATTTTTGGAGTCTTTCAACAATGAAAAAATCTTTATTACTGGCAACTGCTATTGTTGCTTCGTTAACAAGTGGTATTGCATCGGCTGATCTTACCGCGAATGCGGGTGTTTTCTCTAACTACATCTGGCGTGGTGTGACGCAAACGAACGATGCAGCGGCTGGCCAGGGTGGTATTGACTGGACTGCAGATTCCGGGCTTTATGCAGGCACTTGGGTTTCAACTTTAGGCAATGGAAATGGCTATGAAATGGACCTTTATGGTGGTTATACCGGTAAAATTAATGATTTTGGTTATGATGCCAGCGTTATTTCATATCAATATCCGGTTACTTCACCAAGTACAAGTTTTACCGAAATAGATGTTTCTGGCTCATATAGTCTGGTGACTTTGGGTGCTGCGTATACGATTGATGCGGCTTCCGCAAATAATAACAGTGCCTTTGATAAAGGTGATCTGTATCTCTCAGCCAGTGTTGACTTTGCGGTGAATAAGAGTGATGTCAGCTTTTATGCAGGCACCTATCGATTTACTAATGATGGTAACCCTGACATCGGTGCTATTAATTATAGCCATCTTGGCGCAAGCATCAGCAAAGACGGCTTTACCTTTGCTGCAGATAAAAACAATATTGATGCTAACAATACAGCACTTGGTGCAGCGAATGGCACTGCTGACAATGTTCGTGTCACCGTTAGCTACAGTAAAGACTTTCAACTATAAAGCCGTCGTATTATTTATTTAACCAAATAGTTTTTGCCTGTCCTCGATGATGAGGGCAGGTTTATTCTGAGGAGTGACGATTATGAAAATGATTACTGCAATCATTAAACCCTTCAAACTCGATGATGTGCGTGAAGCCTTATCCGAGATTGGGGTACAAGGTATTACGGTGACTGAAGTGAAAGGCTTTGGTCGTCAGAAGGGCCACACAGAACTGTATCGTGGCGCTGAATATGTTGTTGATTTTTTGCCTAAGGTGAAAGTTGAAATTGCCGTGGGTGCGGACATTGCTGAAAAAGTGATTGAAGGAATTCGGATGGCAGCCAATACCGGCAAGATCGGTGATGGCAAGATTTTTGTTTCAACTGTTGAAGAAGTTGTCCGTATTCGCACCGGTGAAACGGGTGTCGAAGCGCTGTAACTATTTAGGGGATAGAAAATGAATAAGTTTTTAAATAAACGTTTCGCTACCATTTGGGTCGGTTTGCTGAGTGCAATGCCTACCCTCGCAATGGCGGCGGGGGATAAAATTAATACTGGTGATACCGCCTGGATGATTGTAGCAACCGCGCTAGTATTAATGATGACGATTCCTGGTCTGGCACTGTTTTATGCTGGTCTGGTTCGTTCCAAGAATGTATTGTCGGTGATGATGCAATGTTTTGCTATTACCTGCGCGATGACAATTTTATGGGTTTTGGTTACTTATAGTCTCGCTTTTGGCAACGGTGGCAGCATGAATGCATTTTGGGGCGGGTTTGATATGGCCTTCCTGAAAGGGATGACGGTTAACTCAATGCACGGTACGATTCCTGAATCAGTGTTTATGACCTTCCAGATGACGTTTGCCATTATCACCCCTGCACTGATGGTTGGTGCATTTGCTGAACGGATGAAGTTCTCTGCAATGTTGTTATTTATGACACTGTGGTCAATTCTTGTTTACGCGCCTATTTGTCACTGGGTATGGGGAGGAGGCTGGTTAAGTGGTTACCATGTTCTTGATTTTGCTGGTGGAACCGTTGTGCATATTAATGCTGGTGTTGCTGGTTTAGTCGCTGCACTTGTGCTTGGTAAGCGCAAAGGATTTCCTACCACTGCAATGCCACCGCATAATTTAACCATGTCGGTCATCGGTGCTGCTTTATTGTGGGTTGGCTGGTTTGGCTTTAATGCTGGTAGTGAGCTGGCTGCAGATAATGTTGCTGGTATGGCGCTGGCTGTCACCCAGGTTGCAACCGCAGCAGCAGCCCTGTCCTGGATGTTTATTGAATGGAAGGTGCATGGTAAACCGAGTGTATTGGGTATTATTTCTGGCGCGGTAGCCGGTCTTGTTGCGATTACCCCGGCATCTGGATCAGTTGGCCCGATGGGTGCAATTGCTATTGGTGTTGCTGCTGGTCTTGTGTGTTACTGGGCCGCAACCAGTTTGAAACGTGCTATGGGTTATGATGATTCATTAGACGTTTTCGGAGTCCATGCCGTCGGCGGTATTGTCGGTGCAATGCTAACCGGTGTATTTTCTGCGATTAGCCTGGGAGGGTCGGGTATTACTGGTAGCATTATGCAACAGGTTGGTTCTCAGGCTATCGGTGTGACTGTAACGATTGTTTATACCGGTGTTGTGAGCTATGTGTTACTGAAAATAATTGATGCAATGATTGGTTTACGTGTTGATGAAAGTCAGGAAGCTGAGGGTCTTGATATAAGCCTGCATGAAGAACGCGGTTATATTTTATAGATAGATGTAGCTTCTATCTGGAGAGCTAAATTCTTACCAAGAAATATTAGACTCCTGTTGCTAACATCGCTGGCCGGTCACTTATGTGATCGGCCTTTTTATGTGATTCAGTTAATGGATGTCTGTTATCCGTTTAGTGGCTAAGGCGAGTAATAACTGACTTTAGGGCATGGTCAAAAACGGAGTGTCCCATAATAATTTTTGTCCTGTCACTGGCCATTTCTATCGTCAGTTCATCAAATGATTTTTCCACTACCAACTCGCCTTTATGATTAACAAACATAAGATTAGAGTCTTCAAGAACAATTACGGACAGTTTGCAGCGGCGGGAAATCTGATCCTCCCCCATATATAGATGAAACCACATGCCTGGCATAATATTAGCCGGTAGTCTGGACTGAACTTCGTCACTAGAGAGTATTTCAGTGGTGTCGTCCTCACTTTCATCATCCATTTTAGCGATGTTTGCCCCTGCCTTTTCAATTTCTTCATCACTAAATCGAACAGCATCGATATGGGCTTTGTAGGTCTGAACTAAACCGTGTATAACTTTTTCAATGTCTGGCTTTGATTTGATCGCATGGGACAGGTAATTGCGGGTAATTTCCAGCAGTTCATCTTTGTCTTCCAATAAAATGGTATAGTCGTCAGCGGTTCGTACTGGTTGTATGCTCTCGATAATATCTCGCAGTGTTTCAACCAGACTGACCCACTCTTCATTCTCCTTGCCATGTTGCAAATAATGGTTAAACATTAAGGTTGGCCAGCGCTTTAGAATAAGTGGGTGCACCGCCTCAGGCAGTGTTTTTCCCGTGGTGACGACTCGAAGTGCTTTTAATACGGTGTTTCTGGCGTGGTGACGTAAGGTTTGTTGTTGTGCTTCTATTTCCTTATTACGTGCAATGTCTTCCTGTTTTTGAATGATCTGATTGAGATCGTCCAGCGCCTGCTGGAAGACTCCCGTCGTCATGTCGTATTCTGCAAGTATATTGCTGATAATTTTATCCAGCTGTTTATATATCTCATCGGTATGGTCGGTAACACCAACACCTACTTCGGCAATTCTATCAAGTAAAACGCGGGCGGCATGATCATCGTAAATAAAAAACTCCTGATCAGTTATAGAGGCTTTAATGATAGGAATTTGTAACCGTAATAACAGGGTTTTGATGGTGTCTGAAATATCTTCATCATCAATAATGGCATCGAAAATTAGTTCGATAAAATCAATGGTTTTTTCTGCAATTTGATTAATACGCTTGGTGATGACCCCACCGGAACTTTTGGCAAGTTCTGCAATAACTGCCTGCTTAATGGCTTCTGCATCAAAACGTGCTTGCTGGGGTTGAGCAAATTGTGGCTGTGTTTGCAGATCAGATAAAGCCTGAATAATTTCCTGATGGCCAAAATGTTGTGCTGTACTATCAGGAAATATCGGGCTACCTGATGCAGGTGTCTGTGCCTGGCCACCAATGGTTTCCTGATTGATGGGGGTTCCCAGAAAATCGCCCAGTACGTGCCCAACCTGGCTGGCTGGCATCCCTGCGGTATAGTGCTGAAACTCACTACTTGTGGTATTTGTGGTAGTTGTGTTATTTATACCCATTTTACCCATAGAACCTGGGTTAGCGTGGCCTTGACTCTGGGGCGACGTAGTGTTTGCGGGCGATTGTTGAGGGTGATGGTAGGTGCCGCCGGGAGCTGCTGTCATGGCGTAACCACCTATTACGCTGTCACCTCCTGATCCCATATTAACTTTATTGTTGTTACCATCGGTACTCCTGTCTCCTGTCGGCCCATGTTGAGTGTTTGTTGCTGTTTGTTCTGACCCGGTGGCATTTGATGGGTTTCCATACTGAGTACCTGCCCTGTTCTCATTACCAGCATCTTCCTGAAGTGGTGCAAGCTGAGTGTCAGTCGATTGATCCGGTTCGCCATTGGAAAGCTGTTCTTTTTTGTCATCTTGCCTGCGCTTTTGTTGTCGATCATGTAAGTTGAGTTTTATCTGCGGCAGTATGTCGGCATCAATCAGGCGGTTGTTGATGGAGTCATAGAGTGATTCCAGCTTGTTCATCATTTCAGCTTCAAACAGGTTAAACAGGATTTTTTTATTAACAGGATCAAAGTAGTTTTTGATGCTATCGTTAAATGCCTGGCAGAAGTTGGTTGGGTTGAGCGCCTTTTTATTAAAGACAGTCTCGGATTTTAACGCCAGGTATTCCAGTCTGGCTTCGAGATGGGAGAGTTGTTCGCGATAACGGGCGGTGGCGCGTCCACTGATACTGCTAACCAGAACCATGCCTTCCATTTCATTGGTATCAATCAAGCTAAGCTCGTCTGACTTTTTCTCGTCGAGCCTGGTATTTTCCCGGTATTGGACGGCAGGGACCAGGTGTTTTTTTATTTCTTTAATGTAATTATCAGCAATCCGGTTTTTTAGTGACTTGATCTGGTTTATCAGCTCAAAATAGCGGGTCTGGTCTTTATTGCTGGTGGCTTCGTCCGCCATATTAAAGAGTTTGTCCTGTGCGGAATTAAACACTTTTGACAGCAGGTCACTCAGGCGAGTGGTCAAATTGTTTTTTATATGGACGACAAGTTTGTCGTACTGACTTGCTTTAAGTTTTTTTTTCTGTTTTCTTCTACGCATTTATATTTTCCATCTAATCCTTTAGTGAATCATTATACAATGACGGGCTACCTATGGATGAATTATAGCTGTTTGTCAGTAAAAAACGGAGTCTGAGTTTATAAATATCCGGCACTATCAACTAATTATAAGCTCAACGGAGTTGAAACTGGGTATTATCCAGCTAAACTTATTACTCAGCACCCATAAATCTGGGTTTTCTCCTGAGTCATTTTAAATCGACATGACAGATAGGATGGAAATAACCACCACCCGTTTTTGTTTCTACTACATATCTAGAGCTTATTATTATGACTCATCCAGCGCCAGAAAAACCACAGATACTGATCGTCGATGATTCCAAAGTGATTCGGATGGCGGCTAAAAAAATGCTATGTAATGATTATGTTATTCAATTGGCTGAAGATGGACAGCAGGGCTGGGAGTATGTGCAGCAACATACGGATGTGCTGGTGGTTTTTACTGACCTGAGCATGCCATGCATGGATGGTATGGCGTTATTAAAACGCATTCGTGAATCAGGCGAAGATCGGCTCATCAATTTGCCAGTGGTAATTCTTACTGGGGCCGAAGATAATGAAACAGTTAAAAAACAGGCAATGGATGCGGGTGCAACTGACTTCGTTTTAAAGCCGTTTGATTCGATAGATTTAATTAGCCGCGCAAAAGCGTATGCACAGTTATCACGCAAAGTTATTGAACTGGAGGCGAGTTCGGCTTATGACAAACTGACAGGGTTGTATACCGCCAGATCTCTGTATGAACAAGGCAGTAAAGCCATCTCCTTCTCTCAGCGGCATCATCTTTGCATTAGCCTCTGTGTCTTTGAAGTGAAAGATATTCAGGCCTATTTCTTAAAATTTGGTAAAAAAGTTGCACAGACTATTTTAATTACCGTGGTTAAACGTATGCGGGATTTAATGCGTAAGGAAGATATTGCTGCGCGACTGGACCTGTCTCGATTCGCGTTAATTTTACCGCTGACAGATGAGCAGAAAACACGTATTGTGGTCGAGCGAATACAGCAGAATATTCGTAAGCTGGTGTTTGAAATTGGCGGAAATAAAATACAGCTGGTGATGAATTGTGGAATTACTACTTCAAATATGGCTAAACCTGTTTCAATCAAGCAGCTGTTGCAGCAGGCTGAAACCGCATTAAAGGGGCTGGGCTGTACAAAAACAATGCAGCTGGCGTATTATAGCGGTGATCAGGGTGTTAAAGGAAACAGTGGTGTTGACTTATCTGAAAAAGAAATGGAGCAGGCCTTTGGGTATATCATGCGCGGTGAGTATGACAGACTGTCCGAGCAATCTATTTCACTCATGGCTAAACAATTATCTGCCTTTATGCAGTATGTGGACGAGCGCCATGCCAATGCTTCTGTTCCAGAAAATAAGGCGGAGAATTAGTCGGGATAGTGAGTAGTGAGTCATGTCAGCTAAATTACAGAATATTTCAGCAAAAGAGGCCTGGGAAATTTGCCAGATAAATTCTCGGGCGTTATTGATTGATGTACGTTCCAGCATGGAGTATTTGTTTGTTGGCCATCCAAAAGGTGCAATTCACATCCCCTGGATTGATGAACCAGACTGGGAGGTAAACTCGGCTTTTGTCACTGAGATCCGTAAGTTGGCGTTAGGCGGTTTGCATGAAGGTATTGATGATGTGCCGATTATATTAATTTGTCGCAGTGGTAACCGTTCTACCGATGCAGGTCAGGCATTAATTGATGCAGGCCTGGTGAATGTATCACATATCGAAGAAGGTTTTGAGGGTGAACTGGATGAAAATCACCATCGCAGTACACTGGGCGGTTGGCGCTATCACGATTTCCCCTGGGAACAGTGTTGATCATACCGTCAGTTATCGACACTGGTCATTACAGTAATAGAACTTCCACCGCGTATGACTAAAATTAACCAGACAGCAGATGAATGGAAAGCACTATTAACGGCTGAGCAGTATCGCGTAACGCGCGAAGCGGGAACCGAGGCGGCATTCAGTGGTAAGTTATGTGATAACAAAAATGCAGGCGTTTATCCGTGTATCTGTTGTGGAGAGGTATTGTTTTCATCGGCAGATAAATATGCGTCCGGTTCCGGCTGGCCGAGTTTCTGGCAAGCAAAAAATAATCGAACTTTAACTGAAATCAAAGATGTTACTCATGGCATGGTTCGTGTTGAGGTACGTTGCCCAAAATGCGATGCACACCTTGGCCATGTGTTTGAGGACGGCCCGCAACCAACCGGCTTACGTTATTGTATTAACTCGGTATCCCTGGCTTTCGAAGCTAAAAATTAGCCACTGACTAACAGTACAGAGGAAAAGGCTAGCCATGGTTCAAGACCGTCAGCCGCAGGGATGCGGTGTCGAGTCGACAGGGATGTATTCACCGCGTGTTAGGTTGCATAGAAACAGGCAACTCAGTCGGCGAGTTATAGACTGCTACGGTTGGTCACTACAACAACAACTGCTGCCACCAGGTTTAACCGCCTCAATGGTGGCGGATAAGACATAATCCTCAACCCCACGACCCGGTGCCCAGTCACTAATAAATGCTTTCGATTCGTCTTTTGGGATAATGCGGACTTGCTTAAAACCCTGTTCTTCAAGAATGGACTGTAACTCACTGACCTGTGATGCACCGGCCATACAGCCAGAATACAGTGCCAGATCTGTTTTTATCTCATCGGGTAACTCCATGCTTGCGACCACATCGGAAATAGCCAGGCGGCCACCGGGTTTGAGTACACGGAAGGTTTCAGCAAATACCTGTTTTTTGTCGGGGGATAGATTAATCACACAGTTAGAAATAATAACATCAATCATCTCATTTGCGACTGGCATATGTTCAATTTCACCCAGTCGAAAGGTAACCTGGATATATTTCCCTTTTACTGCGTTAGCCCTGGCTTTGGAAATCATGGTAGGGGTCATATCAATGCCGATGACCTGACCTTCTTCGCCGGTTTCTGCAGCCGCCAGAAAACAGTCAAAACCACCACCACTGCCCAGGTCAAGCACTGTTTCACCTGGTTGAATACCCGCAATGGCGCGTGGGTTGCCACAACCCAGGCCCATATCGGCACCTTCAGGGACCTGATCAAGATCATCCTGAGTATAACCAAGGCGGGTGGAAACCAGGGTGTTTATGGCATCATCGCTAGAGACACCACAGCAGCTTGCTTCCGTACCGCAATCATTGCCCTTGTTACTGGCTTCTGCCACCCTGGAATAACTATCCCTAACTTGTTGACGAATACTATCGGCCTGTTTTTGATCCATTGCTGTTCTCCTGCTGGCATTATCTGAGCTAAATGAATTATTGGTGAAATATAAAACAAAATATACAGCAGGACAAGAAGCGATTGCTGGTTTGATGCAACCGGCGGTTTTATCCAGCCAAAATGCATGTGCAATCAGCGATGATTTGAATATTGCTGTATTATAGCGTTTTATCACTGATTATTTTACGTGGGAGATGCATGACTCAACCGTTAACAGACGAAGAAAGAGAACTGCTGGAGCAGCGGCTTTATGAGCTAAAATTAGAGCATCGTGACCTTGATGAAGTGATCATACGTCTATCTGGTGAGCCAGATGTTGAGGAGTTGCAACTGAAACGATTTAAGAAACGCAAACTATTACTAAAGGAAAATATCGCCATAATTACCGATCGTCTTATTCCTGATATTGAGGCGTAACTTCAATTGTATTGTAAGTTTTTTTAAGAGATTACCATGAATTTTTGTTCTGCCTGCGGCGAAAAAGTAGAATTAGTTATTCCAGAGGGAGATAACCGGGTGCGCTTTGTCTGTGTGCAATGCAGTGTCATTCATTACCAGAATCCGAAAGTGGTTACCGGCTGTATTGCTGAATGGGAGGATAAAATTCTATTATGCCGCCGTGCTATCGAGCCAAAATATGGCCTCTGGACATTGCCGGCCGGGTTTATGGAAAATGGAGAGAGTAACCGTGATGGTGCTGCGCGTGAAACATTGGAAGAAGCCAATGCCCAATTAACGAATATGACACTGTTCAGTGTTTTCAGTATTGCACATATCAGTCAGATTTATACCCTGTATCGAGCTGATTTGGTTGACGGGAAAGCGAACGCAGGGGTAGAGAGCCTGGAAGTCGCATTGGTCGATGAAACCCAGATTCCGTGGCAGAAAATTGCTTTTAAAGTGATTGAGGCGAACTTAAGATTATATTATCGAGACAAAGCCGCAGGTAAATTCACTACCCATTATGGCGAAATTAGTCGATCAAATGATGGTCAGTTTAATATTGAATATTTTTAAGGCAGATCTCGGAGAATAAGAGCTTGGCTGATTTTTAAATAATACAAATTATATTGGTTTAGCTGAGGGGTTAAAGCGCAACACTCTGGTATTGGTTTGTCTATGGAGAAAACAGAGTATTAAGAGTTACTTATAGCTAAATTATTGATGTTTAAACGGTTTCCATCCGGCGCACTAAATCCAAATAGGCGAGAATAAAAATACAGTTCATTATCCAGTGCGGTGCGAATAGTTTCAGCCTGTCTAAACCCATGTTGTTCACCTTTGAAAAAATGGCTAGCAACGGCAATACCGTTTTTATCCAGCGCAGCAATCATTTCTTCCGCCTGCTCTTTGGGGACAACACGATCATCCATGCCATGAAAAAAAATAACCGGGCAGCTGAGCTGCTTGCTGTGATAAAGCGGGGAGCGTTGTTGGTAAATAGTTTTAGCTTCGGGGTAAGGGCCGATTAGCCTGTCGAGGTAATGTGATTCGAATTTGTGTGTATCAGTTACCAGACTTTCGAGCTCAGAAATACCATAATAGCTAGCGCCGGCTGAGAATACATTATGAAAAGTCAGCGCACATAAAACCGTATATCCACCAGCACTGCTGCCGCGTATTATTAAACGTTTAGCATCGGCCAATTCATGCTCGACGGCAAACAGTGCAGCATCGCAACAGTCTTCAACATCCAGTTTCCCCCATTTACCGTTTAAACGACAACGGTATTTACGGCCATAACCGCTGCTGCCGCTGTAGTTTACGTCAAGCAGGGCGAAGCCACGCGAAGTCCAATACTGTTTTTTAAGGTCGAGTGCGGTGTCTGTATTTCCTGTTGGGCCACCATGACAAATAACAATAAGTGGTGGTTTTTCCTGCTTATTAGCGCTGTATAGCGGGTGGGTTGGTGCATAATAATTTGCGTAAATTGTTTGTTGGTGACGGTTTTTAAAAGCCAGGGTCTGCGCCTGCGAGAAATAGTCGGTTGATATTGTGAGCCTGGATGAGGCTTTAACGGAATTAAAATTTTTCGGTATAAGGTTGTTAATGTTTAATATTCCGGTAGATGTGTGCTGAATGATTACAGGGAGCCGAGTTGGTGATGTCCCTATGAATGCAAGCTGGTTTTCATTTGCGGCAATAGATGAAAAGTTGTCCCAATGACTTTCTATAGCAGTCTCTGTGATTGAGAGTGTGTCGATAAGAACGAGTGAATGTTTGTTGTTGATTCTGTAATGAGTGAGCAATTGGGATGCATTGATGAATGCATAACTGGACTGTGCGAACACCCATTGAGGTAAACCGATATCCTGATTATTCGAGGTGATCAGGGTTTGAGTTTTATCTGTTTCATATCGATAAAGTTGCCACCAACCTGTTTTATCTGAGATAAAATACAGTTGATTATCAGGTGACCAGTCTGGCTGGCAGATCGAGATATTGATGCGGCTTTTGATTGAACTTGATTGTACGCCAGCCAGGTGTGTTGTGCGCTGTAGTTCCCCCGATGCATCAATATCAGCACACCAGAGTTCAGTTCCATCCCAGGGCATATTAGGCTGATTCCAGCTTAACCAGCAGAGGCGATTGCCGTCTGGATTGATTCTTGGGCTGGCATAAAAATCATAACCCGTACAGATGGAAGTAACGCTGCCGCTACTCATATTAATGGCAACAATTGAGTTAACTGGTGAGTAGTCATGGCCGGTTTTATGGTTAACTTGCTGTTTACAAATAGGCTGTTCACACAACCGTTGCTCACAAACTGCAATCAGGCGGTTATGTTGACTATCAAAAATTAAATCAGCGTAGCGGTGGTGTTGATGGTGAGTAATTCGCTGTATTTTGTGTTGCCTGATACAGTAAATATCCTGGTCTTTATCATTGATAAAATACACGGTGTTGTTGTGAACGCAGTATGCACCACCGCCATATTCATGAACGCGTGAGCGTGCACTGTATTGCGTGGGTAAGATATCATCGGTTTTTTTATCGCTAAACTGTACAATAACGCATCGACCCTGTTCCTGTGGTCTGCGTTCAAGGTAGTAGAGTGAGTGATTACTTAGCTGAACTTCGTCCAGAGATACCGAGTCCGTTACCATAAGCTGGCTGTTAACAGGGGAAGACCAACTGCCGTAAGGCGCTTGCTGTTTGGGTTTCATTGCGGTGTCGGCTCTTTCTTATAAGATTAATGGTGCGGTTATTACTGAAACGAATGCAAAGAGCTAGTCATGGTTAAAGACACGCGGTGAATCCATCCCTGTCGACTCGACACCCGCATCCCTGTGGCTGACAGTCTTGAACAATAGGTGTCCTTTTTCATCTGTATTGTTAGTAAATAGTGAAAAATACCACTTAAACAGCTATCCTGATCAGGTAGGTATAAAGTATACAGTAATGTTATTACTGAAACGAATGCAAAGGCTACCTATGGTTAAAGACACGCGGTGAATCCGTCCCTGTAGACTCGACACCCGCATCCCTGCGGCTGACGGTCTTGAACAATAAGTATCTTTTTCATCTGTACTGTTAGTAAGACGTTATTAATGAATACATTCGCTATTTTTAGTTATCATTATCACCCGCATAAAGGGATTCTGCTATGTTGTTAGAACTGGCGGGTTTGCTGGTAGCAAGTGGATTAGTTCTGCTGGTGGTAGGAGCTTTTGTTGCCAGACAATATACGCTGCGATCAAAATTACTCACTGCGTTTCTAATTATTGTATTGATCTCGCTCGGTGTTCTGGCGCAACTCGATAGCTATATAATGAGTAAAAATCTAACCCAAAGCGCAAACAGGGTGCTGATTACCACAGCAAAAAATTATGCTGAAAAAATTGATAGTTTAAATCGACGCAACAGTGAATATATAAAGACCGAGGCAGCGTTGCCTGCAATTGTTCATTTTCTCGTTACAAAAGCTGAACCACCATTTAATCGTCAGGCAATTCTGGAAATTTTACGTGCGCTTAAATCTCGTCAGGGGGCAAACATTCTTTCCTATGCGATATTAAATAAAGCGGGAGTGAATATTCTTGATACGGATGCTAGCAATATTGGCAAGAATGAAAGTGGTGAATATTATTATCGGGAAATATTGAAAAAAAATACAACTTATCGTTCTTCTATTCTTTTTGGCAAGCATCAGACTTATCTGGTTTTTAGTAGTGGAATTTATGATCTTTCAGGAAAGTTAATTGGTGTATTACGTGCAGAATACAGTGCCAATATTTTATCAAATATGTTTGCTAAAATTCAGCGCAGAACGGGGCGAAGTTCTTTTGTAATGCTACTGGATGAAAATAATCTAAGGTTGGTACATAGCCGGCGTAAAAATCTCACTTATACATTGGCAGCGGCACTAAACAGTAAAAAGCAAAAAACATTACAACAACATCAACGCTTACCTGAAAAAGTCTCATTATTGCATTTTGAGTCATCGAGCTGGTTGAAGAAAATAAGAAAAGTTTCTTATGATAGTCCACTTATTAAAAGTCATTATAGTGGTATGGGTGTGGCAGAGTTTGTCTCTGCTGTGTTTAAGCTGGAAACTGAGCCCTGGAAAATCATTGTTTCGCAACCACTTTCGGTGATACTTGAGCCAGTAACAGCACTAAAGAACAGTGCCTTTGTATTCGTCAGCATTATTGCTGTTTTTGTTGTGCTATTAGTTCTGGCAACCACACAATTAATTCTTGGACCCATTAAACGTTTAACCAGCGTAGTTAAAAAAATTGCAGAAGGTGATCTGTCTGCACAGGCAACGGTAGAAGCGAATGATGAAGTGGGTAGTCTGGCAAGCACGTTTAATGAAATGACTCACAGTGTTACCAATTTGATTGTTGACCTGGAAGATGAGGTGAATAGCCACAAGTTAACCGCAGACAGTTTAAGGAAATTATCACAGGCGATTGAGCAAAGTCCGGTTTCTGTCATGATAACAGATCTTGATGGCGTCATTGAATATGTGAATCCACAGTTATGTAAAATTACAGGTTATAAAGCAGATGAGTTAATCGGGCAGAATCCCCGGATATTTAAATCCGGGAAAACACCTGTAGTCCATTTTAAAAAACTGTGGAATGCACTTATCTCAGGTCAATCATGGACGGGTGAGCTGTACAATAAAAAGAAAAATGGAGGTTTTTTCTGGGAAAACGTGACTGTTTCACCGATAAAAAATACCCATCAGGAAAACACACACTATTTGGCTATTAAAGAGGATATCTCCATACGGAAAGATTATGAAGAACGAATTTTGTATCAGGCGAGTTACGACAAATTAACAGATCTACCAAATCGTACACTTGCATACGACCGTATTCAGCAGGCAATTGCCAATGCAGTTCGAGAGAAAAAACATATTGCTGTGCTATATCTGGATTTTGATCACTTTAAAAACATTAATGATACGCTTGGACATAGCGCGGGTGATGAGTTTTTAAAATGCATGGCCGCCAGATTAAGCGCCTGTGTAAGAGATTTTGATACAGTGGCAAGACTGGGCGGCGATGAATTTCTAATTATGTTAATTGAGGCTGCAGAGCTGAACAGGGACGATTCAGAGCCATTTGCTGCATCGGTAAAAAGACAGACGAAAAAAATATTACAACGCGTATCACAGTCCTGCATTATTCAGGATATGGATTTTTCTATTACTGCCAGTATCGGTATCGCTATTTTCCCTGATGATGGTGATGACCCGCATATTTTATTGCGTAACGCCGATACCGCAATGTATCGCAGTAAGCGCAAGGGTAGAAACACCTACGAAGTCTTTACCACAGAGATGAGTGATATCGTAATGAAGCGAGTCGAGATTGATAACAAGCTTCGTGGAGCGTTAGAAAATGGTGATTTCTATTTAAAATACCAGACATTGATGGATGCAGGAACACAGCGCATTGTTGGTGCTGAAGCCTTAATACGTTGGGAAGATGTCGAACTAGGAGAGGTGTCACCAGAAGAATTTGTGCCGCTGGCAGAAGAAAGTGGTTTGATCGTTGATATTGGTAACTGGGTACTCGATACTGTTTGTGCGGATATTAAACAATGGCGTTCAACCAATAAGATTGATGGTTTATATGTTGCGGTGAATTTGTCTGCACGTCAGTTTAGAGGCAAAGACATTGTACAGGATATTGCAGATACACTTGAGAAATATGATTTGCAGGGAGATTGTCTGGAACTGGAAATTACTGAGCGTTTATTAATGAAAGATGTACCGCATGTTATTGCAATTCTTGACCAGTTTAAAGCAATGGGGATACGCTTATCGATTGATGATTTTGGCACTGGCTATTCCTCGTTAAGTTATTTAAAACGTTTTCCGTTTGATGTTTTGAAGATTGATAAGGCCTTTATAGATGATATTGGTACCGACTCAGGCAGTCAGGCATTATGTGTTGCTATTGTTAATATGGCGCATAGTCTTGGTTTGGGGATTATTGGTGAAGGGGTGGAGACACAGGCACAGTTTGAATTTTTGCGCGATCGTGGTGCGGAAACTATACAGGGTTATTATGTCAGTAAACCAATGAAGAGTGATGCGTTTATGGCATTACTGACAACTTCAGAAAAAGTTGAATTAACGCCGTAAAAATTTTTGGCGGGCAAAACTTAGCCAGAGTGTAATAAGTAATAGACTTAGTGGCGCAACCTGTCCGCTGCCACCAGAGCTGGGAGAACCAGTCACCGATGGAATAGGTGAACGCAGGTTACCGCTGCCCCGATTTGTATTTTTAGGTATAGCCGTTAAACCGTTGCTGTTAAAATTGATGTGAATGGTTTCACTGTTCTTTATTGTAATAACATTGCCAGTGCTCGGAGTTCCCGTTTGATAGCTGACAGCATTAATGGGAAAGGGTGGTTGGAAGGATTTATCAAAGGCAGTGTTAGCGTAGGGGCCAACACCTGAGCCTGCAGTAAATTCAGGATTAATTGAATTGGCATGCAAGGTGTAATCGCCTGCGGGTACAAACAACTGATAAAAACCATTGTTGTTGCGTAAGTAATCGGACACGGTGCTATAGGCTTTACCCGTTTTAATGTTTTGTGCCCAGATATTTGCGCCTAATATCGCTTTTCCAGTCGGGTCAACAAAAAAGCCATTAATTTCCCCGTAGTGCTGTTTGATATCTGCAGTGGGATATAATGCCGAAACTGCGCTTATATCATCGGCATGTAATGTCGCTGTCTGACGACAGATAAAAGGGTACATTACGGCATACTGGTCAGGTAGCCGGGTTGTACAGAAAGCCGGGTAGCCGGTAGCGCGCTCACTATCGGTAATATTTGTCTGGGTATGATCCAGGCCAATAAAATGTCCCAGTTCATGCGTAATAATTAATTTGAAATCAAGCGCGGTGATGCCCGGCAAACTTTTTCCGTTAATAATAACGTAACCGTTGATATAATGGCCATTCTGAGTAAAACGTGATACCGCTAAACCGACTGTGTTGTTGCTTTGTTGTTTGCCAAGAAAGGCGTTAATAATGCTGCCATCAGTATCATAGACAACGGGATTTAATCCATTGCTGGGTTTTGTCAGGTATTGTTGGTAGTTGCTAAGGTTTATATCGACAGGGATATCGGCCCCCTGCGACAATAAAATGGTTGATGTCGGCACCTTGTTCCACAGTGCAAAAGCTTGTTGCATTAAGGTATCGGCGGCCTTATTACTGGTTGAACCCAGGTTGCCAGTTTCAATATTAAAGACAATGTGGGGATTGCTGTAAGTGACCGGAGTGTGTCCCCCAGGGCCGCCAACAGTTAGTGGGCCACCTGCGATAGCAGCATTGGTATAAAGTAGGACGAGCGGGAAAAGGTAGTTCCACTTAAGTAAGTAAGACATAAAAAATAGCCGTTATTGCTTCGCTACCAGTGCACGTACACTGTTTATAAAATCCGACAGGCGCGCTTGACTCGGTTTGTTTGGATTTGCTGCTAACGGCAGGCTGACTGCGCGTGTATATGTTGGTGTTGTCCGGCTTGCGTGGATAAGTTTTGAAGGTGGCGGTGTACCAGTGTAGTCATGACCATTGCTAATTATTTTTTCGCCATTAATGGTTTTAATATTGAACCGACCTTGATACAGACCCAATGGACTGCAGAAACCCAGTTTTGAGGGTGCCGGTAAAAATACCACATATTCTTTACCCACAGTAAAACTTGGGATGCCATAGACATACAATGTATATCGACTACCTGGAAGTTTGCCGCCAAGTTGCTTTATGGTATATAAAGTGTGTGCTTTACCTTTGATGGAATCAAAAATCTGAAAGTCAGTATAGGTGACAACCTGTCCACTGCGTTTGTCCAGAGCCACCCGATTGGCTAGCACTTTTGCATAAAAGATCGTGCTGGCCTGTTGTGAGAGTTGCGTCAGTGTGAGCGGTAAAACGGAAGCGGCTTTAACCTGAGTGCTTAAGCTGGATAGAAATAAATATAAAATACATATTGAAAATAGTCGGCAGGTAGAAAAAATTTTATAAAAACGATACATGGTATTACCTGGGTGACATTCAGTCAGTTAATCTATTGTCGGACAGTTCATTGATTAGTGTGTTCCCTGAAATTTATGCTTGCAGGGATCGAGTTACTACTGAAACGATAAGTATCCTTTTCATCTATCCTGTTAGTACTTCTTCAGTAAAACCAAATAGTGTAGGGTCAGTAAGTCGGTGAGTGTAAATAATCCCATCAAGATGGTCACATTCATGTTGCACAATACGTGCGTGAAAACCCTCTGCAACAACCTCGATTGGCTCACCTGCCGGGGTAAAGCCGTGGTATTCTATCTGATTATACCGGCAAACCATACCGCGCATACCTGGAACGCTCAGACAACCTTCCCAGCCATCAACCATTTCACCGCCTAAAGGGGTTATCCGTGGATTAATTATCAAGGTTTCGGGTATCGGGCGACTCTCTGGATAGCGGGTATTTGTTTCAAAGCCAAAAACCACCACTCGCAGCCCGACTCCGATTTGTGGTGCCGCTAATCCTGCGCCATCTACTGCCTGCATTGTATCCAGCATGTCTTCAATGAGCTTATCGAGTATTGGCGTGTTAAATTCAGTAACTGCATCTGCGGTGCGTAATAGTCGTGGGTCGCCCAGGCGGAGAACCGATTTTATAGTCATAATAATATCCGATTTTTAATATGGTTTTGTGTGTTTTAAGGTCATGTTAAGATACAACTATTATTCTAGCGGTTTTTTTCCATTTAAATTCAGAGTAAGACATGACTTCATTTTCGCAACAACAAAAGATGCTTCGTACGCAAAAAATTATGAGTGCGGTGGACGAGTGGGGGCTGACAGGTGAGCAAATTCTGGCACTGCTGGATTTTTCCATCGCAGAGCGTTCTCGACATCTGCACAAGTACCGTACAAGCACCCCCTTTCCCGATGATGGGAAAATAAACTGTCGGGTTGTTTTTCTATCGGGCATCATTGATGCATTGCGTACGACCTACCCAAGAAATGTACAAATGGGCGCACGCTGGATGGCGACACCGCATGTTCGACTACAGAACCGCTGCCCACTTCAGGCAATGCTGGAGGATGGTGAAGCGGGTATCATCGCTGTACTTTCCGAACTTGATTGTGCCTATGCATGGGAATTGAGTGGTTCAAAGATTTCCTGAGCGGGCAGGTTCTTCTTCGGAAGATGTCATTTTAATAGTATTATTGTAGTGGTTTGAGTGTTTTATGCAAGCTAATTCCCGTACAACTCAAACAGTCACGGTGCAGTCTGGTCGGCCTTCAAGCAAGATAGCAATTAGTGAAGCAGCGCAGCAGGATGTACGACAGGCTTATCTGGACTCTCAGCGCCAGCGTTTTAAAGCTGAAGTTAACCGCCTGACACATGGTGACATGCTGGTGATGCTGCAACGGCAAGGGAAAACCTGTATGGATGCGGAGAAACTTAGTTTTTTAATGAGTTACGTGTATGCCTGGCACTGGCTACAGCAAAATTTGCATACGGCATATCAAGCCGAAGTGCTGACTGTGTTCCGCAAGGGGCCGCAGGCTTTTTTGATCGAGCTATTGTTGCAAAGCAATAGTCGTGCAGAGTTTATTCAGCTTTATATTTATCACTGGCAGCATTATCAGGGTGAACCTCAGCTGCAACAACATAATCTACTTGGGTTGTTGCAGCAACAGCGGACACCCTCGTTGCTGGCAGACTATATCGAATCAGCATGGGATTCATTGCATCTTTTCAGTCGTAGTTTTGTGAGCGGATATAAAAATCTGGCAAAGCAGGAAAAAGATCGCTATGCCGCTATGCTGGGAGTCGAGGATAAGCAGCGGTTAGCACTGGTGGATCAGCTGCCAGACCAGAAAATATTGGCTTCATTTGCTAAGTTGGGCATTATTCCTGCTATGGGCTGTCCACAAACCTGCCGTCATTGTATGTTTATTTTTCGCCCACTAATGAAAACTACTGATGACCCAGCGCAACTTTACTCGATGATTGATGAGTTAACTACTTCGGTATTATTTACCGGTGGCGATTTAAGCCAGCATTTAACACATTTTTATCATGCGATTGCGGGTATGCAGCACGTCACCACGTTTGCGATTTTATTAAATGGTGATTTTGCTGATAACCGTGAAATCACCCAGTCTGTGTTGGGTAAAATGGCGGCTGCGGTTCGACGTCGTGGTGTCACCTGGCCAAAAGCTAAAGTGATGTTACAGATTAGTTTTGACGAGTTTCATCAGGAAGTGGTGGTTGATCGCAAAGGCCAGTTAAATGAACGTATCCCGGTGACAAAAATTGCGAATATTGTCGAAGCCGTACCAAAATTTGCGAATGAAATTCAGTTGTGCCTGTTGCATAAACAGAGCCATTTAAATTTTTCTATGGAGCTGTTTAAAAAAGGTGTATTTGCCCGTCTGGTGCGCGAACTGGGGCGACGAGGTTACCAGATTAAAATTATCTCATCGGCACCTTCCTCGCGATTAAAACGTAACCCTGTTAACTCGGCGCAGCCTGCGCAGTTAATTAAAGATGCCAGTTTTGTATTAAATAAATACCCTGATGTGCCATTAATGTTTACCAGTTCTACCATTGATGCTTATGGGCGTGCCAATATGATGGCATTACATGAAGCCGTGAATGAGCGTGAGCTGCTGCAACAGGTGCTGGCTGGTAAGGGGGCAGGTGGAGAAACTTTTGATAAAGATTTAATGTTCTGGTTTAACGGCTGGGCGACTCTGTTTTCTGCTGTACACGTATGTCTGGGTAATGTGTTTGAAGATGGCATGGCAACGATTCGTCAACGTCAGATTAAAGACCCACTCAGTAATGCGTTAAACTGTTTTGATTTACGTCTGCTGGATTATTATCGAGAGCAACGTGATGATCTGGACGCAATTATCGAAAACTCAACAAGTCCGCATCACCTTTTCCATACTATTACTGAAGACAGTTCGCTGCGTTTGCATATGACCCAGCGGTTGATTGAAACTGATCCTATTCGCGGTTAGTTCAGGTTCCATTAATTTAGAGCATTAGTCTGCTTTCGTTAGATACGCTGACCAGTCGCGGCTGTTGTCGGCAAACACGAAAAAGAAAGGATTTAGCAGACTCGGTTTGGTATTGTAATCAAGTGGTGTCATATCTGTTTTTGTGATGTAGCCTCCGGCCTGTTCAACAATGCAGTGTGCGGCAGCGGTATCCCATTCTGATGTAAGTCCAAGTCTTGGATAAAGATCGGCTTTGCCTTCTGCAACCAGGCAAAACTTTAGTGAACTGCCCATGCTGATGGTTTCTACATTCCCTAATCTCGCCATGTACTGCTGCATCATCTCGGAGCCATGTGAACGACTACCAGCAACGGTGAGAGTATCTGTTTTATTATCGGCAAGTTTTCGGACGGTGATTTTTTGTGCGTCACCCTGATGTTCAATCTTAAGACTACCACCACCTGACCAGGCAAAATAATCCACCTCCAGCACGGGTACATTGATGACACCGATAATACTTTTATGTTGATGGATAAGTGCAATATTGACAGTAAATTCGCCATTGCGTTTGATGAATTCACGCGTGCCATCCAGCGGGTCAACCAACCAGTAAGTTTCCCAGCTGGCTCGTTCCTCAAAAGGTAGTTTGGCCGACTCTTCAGAAAGAATGGGAATATCGGGTGTTAATTTTGTCAGTCGTGAAAGAATTAAATGGTGTGAGGCTAAATCTGCGGCAGTGAGGGGAGACTTGTCTTCCTTCTCTTCAACTTCAAAGTTGGTGGTATAAATATCTAAAATGGCCTTTCCTGCATCACGCGCAATATCGACACAGGCGTAACACAGCTTTTCCAGATTGAGTGAGTGAGTCATAATTATTTTCGGGTAAGTTTATTTTAAAAAAATCACATTCCTGCCGTTTACGCTAGAACGCACAATGTATTATCATAAGCAATCTATCCTTTTCAGTAATCTATGCAAGGTTAATGGGATAACAACAGCTATTGTATAATATAACAAGATCACTATGAGTTCAGGCAGTAAAAAATTCTTTAATAAACTTCCATTATGGGCAGATGTCGACTCTGTATTGCTAGATATGGATGGGACTTTGCTGGATTTGCATTTTGATAATCACTTTTGGTTGACCCATGTACCCCGGTGTTATGCAAAAAAACATCAGTTAACCGATGCACAGGCGCATCAATTGTTAATGGAGAAGTATGCGGAAGTACGTGGTCGCCTTGACTGGTATTGTGTTGATTACTGGACGCGAGAACTAGCGCTGGATATTGAACAATTAAAGCATGATATGGTGGATAAAATCGCCCTGCGCCCTGAAGTCGATGCGTTCCTCCTCTGGTTAAATCAGCAGGGTAAACGTGTTGTGCTAGTCACCAACGCACACCCGGCGAGCCTGTGGTTGAAAATGGATAAGACTGGACTGTCCGGCCATTTTGATAAAATTATTCATGCCCACGAGCTGGGGTTGGCAAAAGAGCACGCTGGGTTCTGGGACAAGCTCCAGTCGATTGAAGTCTACCAGGTTGAAAGAACGGTATTAATTGATGACAATCTTGATGTGTTAGCGAGTGCTCGTGAGTATGGCATTCGCTATTGCCTGGGTATATACATGCCCGATAGTCAGGGTGAAGCCGTGGAGACTGAGCAGTATCTAACCTTAAAAAGCTTTAAGGAGATTATGTATTAATCAGCCTGAATTCCCTTATTTCTTCTGCCAGCGCTTAAAACGTTTTTCGCAGTATTTTAATAAGTCGAAATAAGTTTCAAAATACAGCTCAAAGCCAGCTTCTGCCGGGGCATCAAATTCGCAGTAACTGTTACTATGCTGGTGACAAATGTCTGGACGATCTTTATAGATGCCGCAACGGCCATCAATTTCAAGATGTTGGCAATGGCCATCGACCAGTAGAGTCCAGCCATCGCTATCTTTATACAGTTTCACATTTCTATGTGATACCTGCCATAGCAGTTGTCTGAAATCCTGTTTTGAACGTGGCGTATCAATATGCTGGGTAATGTAGGTGCAGCAGATTGAACCAGTACAAAGCGAGCATTTATTTTCCGTGGTCACGGTTATCGGTTCGTGTTGCTCAGGTGCGTGCATATTTTATATTCGTCCAGGAAGCTGTAGTTGTCCGGTTGATTGTGTAATAAAAGCACCGTTGCTTTGCCTACGAGCAAACATGGCGAGACTATTAATCAGGTTGGGACTGGCCGATTTTTCAGGTGTCATTTCAAGGGATAAATTATAGTGACCACTATGATTGATGGATACAGTTCCATTAATTTTCAACTCGCCAGGCTGATTAGAAATATGGATATCCATGCCATTATTTTTATTTTCTTTTAGTTTGATGATGATGTTACCCAGTTGGGCGGTTTCAGCAACCGTAACGCTTGCATTTTTCCAGTTAACAATACCATTAGCGACAGGCATGCTCATTTTTTTCCAGTTTATAGAATCGAGGTTGAAGGTGATTATCCCATCAATTTTTACAAAAGGAATTTTTGTCAGTAAAGCAAACTGTCTGGCTGATATAGTCGCATGAACATCACGCGCTATTAATGTTCCTGTTGGCGTAATACTGATCTGTGTGTGAATGTCCTGGTGTTGAAAATTGGCCTGAATTATGCCTGATAACTCACCGCTTAGTAGCCGCCATAAAATTAAATTCCATTTGAGATGTGTTAACTGAATTTTATTTTCGATATTGACAAAGTTAGCCTGTCCCTTCCATAAAGTACCACTTATGCCTTCAATATTAACCTGTGGTATAGCGATTTTTTTTAGTACAAAGCTGGCAGGGAGGGTTGCAGTAAGAAAAACTAAATAGGCAAAAATTGCGAGCAGTAAATAATATTTTATTTTCATGGTCGAGCGAAGCTGAGTCTCGCATTAATCTGGCCAGGCTTGTCACCACGTTCAATCATCGCGTTAGTGACTTGCATACCTTTGTAAGTTGAAATGGTATTTAACCAGACTAACATCTGGTCAAAGGAAACATTGTTCAGCTTTACTCTGGCACGGCTGGCTCCTGATGATTCGATTTTACTCACAAAAAGTTTTAACCCCGCGTTGGTTAAGCTTTGTTGAAGTACCAGTGCCGTTGGTTTGTTGGTGCGTTTAGTTAGATGACCGTTACCGGAGGCGCGTAGTTGTCTGGCTTCACTTGCAGCGTGTTGCATCCACAGGAGTATTTTTTGTTGTGCGGCAAACTGGCTGTTTTCTGTTTCCATGCCTTTATGTAGCGGTTCCCAAATGATCAGGTAAAATAATGTAATAACAATGAGTGCGGCGGTAAAGTTTACGATCCACATATCGCGTGGCGGTAAAGAAGCGTACCAGCGTTTAAGGTTTTCCAGTATTAGCATTAACTTCCCGCCTCGATAAGCAGGTTACTCCTGACTCGATTTTTTTCTGTAGAGGATGAAGTGATTTCAGCTTTAATTTTCGGGTTCTTGTTAAACTGTTTATTTAAGGTTTCAATCGCCTGCAGGTTGGTGCTGTCCAGACTAATATCCATCCGGTTATTTCTGTAGTTGAGTGATTGTAGTATGGTGTTATTTTTATTTTGCATCAAAGTACCAAATGATTCTGACAATAAAAATAATAAACCATTGTGCGTATTGTTGCTTGCTTTGAGAATTTTCAATTTTTGTTCCATTTGCATACGTGCGTTGACAATTCTTCTGCTTTCTGGAAAAGTTTTTTTATAAATTTGCCTTATCTGGGCGCGGATATGGATATTGTTCTGTTTGATTTGATTGTATTGAAAGCTGGCCAAACCGAGATGTAAAGCCAGCCATAATGCGGCAAGTGATGCAGTCAGGTGCCAGTACTGTAGATTGCCGCTACTTTTGCGCCGGGTTTTAAACTTACCCTGAAGCAGGTTTAAAGGCAGTGCCTGTTTATATAAGCCACAAAACACAACGAGTGGGTGAGTGTTGTAGCGGATTTCCTGAATTTCAATGTTATGCGGATTATCTGCATCATGGTGAGTGATTTTGCCGATAATCTGGCTGATATTCTGCATTAACGAGATGGCCTGTTTGTCTTCAGGTGCGTCATCATTCACAGTAAAAACCAGTAATTTCTCTGGTGTTTCAATGTCGTCCTGAGTCAGATTTTTTTCCAGGATGTAAGGTAACAGGTTAATGTTACATAGGCTGCCATAATATATGCTGGACTGGAAGTAGCAGGTATCAGCCTGGCGTAGTATGACCCATTGTTTATTTCCGGCAGGCAGGCAAAGGGTGTCAGGAAGAAGGCTATCAATCACTAAGCCTGCTGCATCAAAGTGATCAAGAATAGATTGTAGCCGTGTTTTTTTAATGCCAACGACTGCTGTCTTATTCTGTTGCTTATTCTGCGTAAAGACGAAGTGAAAGTCGTCCACGTCGTCGGCAATAGAATCTTCCAGCGCATAGGGTATGGCACGCAACATTTTTTGTGCATTCTGGGTGGGTAGCTGTACGCTATTAATATGCAGGCAAGCACTGCCAAGCAGGACGATGGTGTGATGTGTGGTTGCAATAGAGCTTATTTCAGACAGTGAACTAGTACTGATTTTTGTCGTTAGTTCACCCTGTTCATTGCATAATGCCCAGCTTGCCTGTGCTGGGTTAATGTAGTGATAGTGAATTAGCAGGGTGTCACTCATAAGGTCCTCTGGCTGCGGGCAAGTATCTGTGTTTTGCCACTACTATTGCGGCGAATAATACTGTATACCACCAGGTTCGCTCGTCCAATAATGGCCTGAGTCCGAAGGAGAAAAATGTCACTGCTGAAAGAAATGTCACGAGTGTTTTTTATTATAGTACCGAGATGGTTAAAAGTAGTGAAATCTTTCAGATTTTTAAATGGTTTTGTTGCTCGACGTTTAATGATTGCATCAGCTAGTTGGTCAGTTAATTTTGCGGACAGAGATTTTAACACTTCCTTGCTGGCTGTGTTGATATTGATGTTACTGGCTATATTGTTATCGGGGTAGGCGCAAATATTGTTGCGTAGGGCAGGAAGAATATGCGGATTTTCAAAGCCTTTAATCAGGCGGAGTTCGCTAATACTTTGCAGGGGGGTGTTGGCAGTACGGTAGGGGTGTGGCAGGTTCAGGTAATAACCATCTTCGGCACCGTCTGGGTTGCGCGTTACCAGATCGTCATCAATCCAGTCGAGGATGGCTTGCGTGGGAGGTTTTTTTAATCCAGCATTGGTGAATAATCGTGCAAAGCGTTCCTGCATGGTTTTATCAACACTATTTGTTTTGGTATTAAGCAGTGCATTTATATTGATGCAGGCGCTTAAATCGGTAAGTGAGCCCTGCACACTGCCGCCTTCAACAGGGAGTGGCGGCAATGCCATTGCCCAATTTTCATTTAGTGAATCAATAGTACTGCTTGCTTTATCTTTCTTTAAAATACGTTGTGACCAGTCTTCGGCTGCCGAAATGTAGTACCCGGCCTGATCGAGTGTAATCATATTAGCCGTGCGGCGTATATCGAGTTGCATCCGTGTGCTGATATTGACACTGATCGTGGTGGCGAGCGCAACAATCAGCAGGGCGGTAATAATGGCAACACCTTGTTGTCGGCGTGGTGCTGATGGTTGTTGGCGGGGGGGCGATCGTGTATTCATTAAATTTGCACGGCATAGAGGCGGCGTATTTTACCCCAGTCGTCCAGCGTGAAGTTGATTTCAATCGCAATCAGTGTCGGTAAATTCTGCTTACTGCCGGTATTTGATGTGCGGCTACTGTTTAATGGTGGCCATTGGTTATGCCATTGATGGTGTCGGTCATAAAAGCGCAGGGTTACTGTTTTGACCTTATCTAATAAGATGCTTTGTCGAGGTTTTGTGCCCGGGGCTCTGTCCATAAAGGGCCATTGTAGTCGAATTAGTTTGTTATTTTGAAAGCGGTATGCCACCCGTTCCAGACTGCTGCGTTTGAGATTCGCTGGATTTAATCGACCGCCGCGGCTGAATTCAACCAGATTATCAATGTTATTACCGGTTAATAAATACGCTCTACGTACTCCAAAAGCATCTCTAATACTGCGGTTTCGTATTTGACCGAAGTCACGGTTGAGTACGGCAACAGCGTGTTGTAGTTGTTGTAACCGATTGAGTGATCGCGTTGCTGCTTTGCTGTTGTTAATCACATTATTTAAACCACCGTATGCCATCACCGCCATAATTGCAAAGATAACGATGGCAACCAGTAATTCAAGTAAAGTAAAACCGTGCTCTGCTTTATTGGCGCGGGAAAGTTGTATTATTTTTCGCTTATCTTGTTGCATAACCGATCAGGTGGGTAAGATTCTGGTTATGATTTTTATCTGCAAAAACAACAAATTTAACCTGACGGGCATCTTTATCTGCAGTGGCTTTCGTAGTGCGTATCCAGTACCAGGTTTTATTGGCCATGTTAGCCGAGCCTTTTTTATCACCCAGCTCAGGGAATGTTTTATTAATCTGAATTTCAGTCATCGCATTCATTGCTACCCAGTGTGCCAGGGTTTTTTGTTTCAGATACCCAACATTCCGAGCCTGAGTACCAGAAGTGCTGAGTAATGCACTCAGCGCAATGGCAATGATTACCAGTGCAACCATTACTTCGATGAGGGTGAAACCTTTATTGTATGTGATCACTGCTGTCCTGTTAACTTTATATGTAAATATTGCCTGTCTATGTTGTATAAGGGTAGATAGTTTATGCTAATGCTGGATGTATTGACTGCTTGTCCTGAACGAAGCAATATCCTTTTTATGCGACTCAGTCGCATGTAATGAAAATTTCATACTATTGAAATAGTTCGTTCATTCCTTTGTCATCTCTCGTCACCATTATAGTCGTGCCTGAAAGTTAGTCACGGCTTTTTTATCCTGGCTTAATTATTCAGGCAGAACATTTTTTGAGTATCCACATACCACGGTGAGATGAATAATGGATTCAGCTCGGTGCTCTAAAATTTAATAAACACTGAAGTTTAAAAAAACTGGAGATATCTAATGAAACTAAAATATAAATTACTGGTTGCGGCTATTTCACTGGCAGCTTCAACGCAAGCTTCGGCATTAATTGCTTCACCTCAGGATGGTTTGGGGAATGGCGAAGCAATTTTTGCAATCTGGGATCCAGTTACATTAAATTCTTACTCTCAGGATCTTGGTCTGACATGGAATCAGTACAAACCTAATCTGACCAATGCGGCTTATACTTTTTCTGCTTCGATTAATAAGAAAGTTTATAACGCAGCGTTTGCTAAGTCTAATCCAGCAAACTTAGTCTGGAATGTGAGCGTGGCAAACAATGTCCGACCTGATTGGAGTAATCTTTATGACTACGGCGTTATTGGTACAGATAAAGTGCCTTTCCGACTGAATAATGGTGCAGTCCTACAGGCAATATCAATACAGGACCAAATGGCAACGGCACAGAAGAAAGTGGTAAATGGATATGCTGTTAATGATAGAAATCCAGCAGATAATTTTGCCAAACACGGTACCGTAGCTAATGGTGCCTATGCTGGTGAAGGCCGTTTATGGAGCTGGAACTGGGCTAGTAGTAATGGGGTAAATAATAGTGCATCCATCGGTGACACAATGGGTTTTTACTATGAGAAGATAAATCCTGTTACTACGATGATGTTTCCTTCTTTTGTTACAAAAGCAGCCGGTGACTGGGCCTTTAATGGTAAGGCTCTTTCTTATGCTGCCCCCGTGTCTGCCGTACCTGTGCCTGCGGCTATCTGGTTAATGGGCTCAGGCTTAATTGGTCTGGTCGGTATCGCACGTCGCAAAAAAGCGTAGCCATAATTAGTGGTTAATTATTAGCAGTAATTATTCATCACTATTTTATTAATGAAATATATTATTAAGGCATGAAGCAATGAAATTAAAAAACATGAAACTAAAACAGCTGAGTATCGCCTGTGCAACAGCACTGTTATCCTCTCAGGCAATGGCCTGGGGACCAACAGTTGTGCCTGATCAGACAATATCGATATCAGGCTCATCCGCTCAGGATAAAGCAGTAAAAGCATTGGTTGGCAGTTTATGTGTCTCCGGTACACTGGATACCTTTAAAGATACGGCAAACCCGCTTAAAAAAGGCAAGGGTTATACGTCTTATTTCTGCACTATCGATTCAACACAGGTTGCTGGCATGAGCGCCAATAAAAAAGTATTGATAAATAAACGCTCAGCTGGTGGTTCGGGTGAAGGTGTTCAGCCTGTGGCTGATGCGACACCAATAGAAACCATGAACATCAATAATGGTAACTGTATTGATAATGGTAATCGTACCTGGGGTTGTAGCATTGCCGGTGGCACTACAACGGGTAACTTGGTTATGCGTATGCCTGATGCGGGTATTTCCGATGTTGAGCCAGCAATGTTCACCGGTCCAAATGTGCCTGCAGGGAGTACCGCAGTAACACCAGCACAGGTGGGTAGAATGGATATCAGTACCATGAATGCGGTCGTTTTTGGGGTACCAGTAACAACCAATCTGTACCGGGCATTACAGATTGCAGAAGGTTTTAATCCAGCACTGGATAATGAAGCTAATATGCCTTCATTAAGTTCAGCCCAGATCAATGGTTTGATTACTGGTGGTCTATCCAAATGGAATCAGTTGGTAATAAATGGCACACCGCTTACCGCCTATCCCGGTGTGACTCCACCAGCTATGGATGTTATCGGTTCTTTTAGTAATCCACTGGTGCATTACTGTCGCCGTGTTCCGGGCTCTGGCACACAGGCACAAATGAATGCTATTTTTGCAAACACACCTTGTGCAGCGGGTGTTAAGCAGCCCTTGCGTGCACCGGGTAATCCATTAAGTGGTCCACTGGTACAGGAGAATGCTGGCTCAGGTGATATGACTGTGTGTTTGCGTGACAACAACACGGCAAACAAATGGGCCATTGGTATTCAGGGACTTGAAAAGTCGGATGCTTCTTTCCGGTTTATAAAAATAGATGGTGTTGCACCAACAATTAAAAATGTTGCTGACAACAAGTACAAAGATTGGGTAGAAACCTCTATGCAGTGGCGTAATGCTGTTAATAATGGTCCATCCGGCGATACACTGGCAATTTTAAAAACAATTGCCAGTGATGCAAGCGCACCGGCAACGATTAATGTGTTAAATCAGAAGTTTGTCCATGGTTTTGGTGTTGGCGCATTCCTCGCGTTGAATACGAATGGTTATACTCCTTCCTATCCATTTAATCCTGTCAACCCGGTCACTACTGCAACACATGCCCCTTTAGGTACACCCAATACCTGTAACCGGCCAGTTGTTAATGTTAAAAGTGAGTTGTAATTAACCGCTTGTAATTTAGTCTTTACAAGCGGCAGTAATACTGCAGTGCAATGCTGCCAAGTCATATAGAAACGAGCCGGTAATTACCGGCTCGTTTCTATATTTTTTATTTGTAGCCTGGATTGGGTAAATAATGTTACGGAGATATAAAAGGAATATGAATATTTCATGACAATCGCTATTCCAATCTTTTACCTTATTTTTAGTCTCGGTATCATACACATCTTTATATCTGCATCCATCTATGGTGTTTATTTTGTTTATCCATTTGATAAAATTTTTTATTGCTATTTGCTTTGTCATTATCGTGATTACAATTCCCGTGGTGGCACAGCGTGGTCATATTGGTACAGGGAAGACAACGGATAAAATGGCAGCAAGTAATAATAAAAAGATGAATACTGTAGTGCAAAAAAAAACCGTAACATTTAATGTCTGGGAGTACCGTGTTTCAGGTAACACGCTCCTGTCGGAAGAAAAGATTGAGCGTACTTTAATGCCTTTTCTGGGGCCAGATAAGCCAACCAAAGTTGTTAGTAATGCCGCTGATGCACTGGAACATTTATACAAAAAAAATGGTTACCCAGCTGTATTTGTTGATATACCAGAGCAAAAGGTTATTGCTGGTGTTGTGCGTCTGCAAATAAAAGAAGGAAAGATAGATCGCTTTCGAATAACGGGAGCAGATTACTTTACGCTAAGCAGTATTGCGAAGGAAGTTCCATCATTGCAGGCAGGTCAAAGTATTCATATGCCTTCCGTCCAGGCAGATATACAGCGCCTTCACAGTTATACAACCGATCTTCAGGCAGTGCCTATTCTTAAAGCGGGTAAGTTGCCTGGTACGATGGAAGTTGATTTGCGGGTTAAAGACAGACTGCCATTGCATGGTAGTCTGGAGTTAAATAATCACTACAGTGGAAATACAACGAAAACACGTCTGGAAGGTTCTATTGCGTATGATAATTTATGGCAGAAGTTCCATCGCTTTAAGTTAACCGTTCAGGTTAGCCCAGAAAACACTAGTGAAGTTCATGTGCTGGTTGCCAACTATATTTTACCGGTTAATGATGGCAGAAATCGACTGGCAATGTATGTTGTTAAATCTGGGAGCAATATTGCAGCAGTGGGTGGTTTATCGGTGATTGGAAAAGGTAATATATATGGAGTGCGTTATGTCGTTCCGATAAAAAATTCAACATCATGGTTGCATTCAATCACACTGGGTCTGGATTATAAAGACGTTGAGGACATTGTTGATTTTCGCGGCAGTGGAACGTTAAAAACACCCATTCAATACTGGGTTGCCAGTACTTCATATTCTGCAACTTCACTGGCTGAAAAGTCTACTATGCAGTATAGCGCTGAAATTAATTTTGGTTTGCGTGGGGTAAATGGTAGTCAGCAGTTCGAGAATAAGCGCTTTAAGGCAAATCCTGATTTTATTTATTTTCGTGGCGGCATTCAACGTATTGATTTATTGTCGCACAAAATAAATCTTAAAAGTAATATAAAAATACAACTCAGCGCTTCACCTTTAATCAGTAATGAACAGTTTACTGCTGGTGGTTATTTGAGTGTACGTGGTTATTTGGAATCACAAATTCTGGGTGATCGCGGCGTGTCGGCAGGTATTGAAATACTCTCACCAAAGCTCTTTCATCATGACATGGGTGCTTATGGCATTCGATTACTGGCTTTCATCGAGGGGGCGACAACATCCATTGTTGAGCCACTTCCCGGACAGATTAGTCGTAATGAGCTTGCCAGCACAGGTATCGGCTTACGTGTAACAGAATTGAAATATCTAAGTCTTAAAATGGATTTTGCTTACCCTCTACATGATGCTGGTGATGTGGGGTCGGGAACGCTTGTTAAGAAAGGTGATAGCCGTATTGTTTTTAGTCTGGGCTATGCATTTTAAACAGGCCAGAAATAAAAAATATTTTTTTGTATAAATGTGATGTTGTTATTACTGAAAATAATGAAAAGGCTACCCATGGTTAAAGACATGCGGTGAATACATCCATGTGGATTCGACGCTCGCATCCCTGCGGTTGACGGTCTTGAACCATGGGTAGCTTTTTCATCTGTACTGTTAGTATATAGATTTTATGACTGATAAAAAACAACAATCGAGTAAAAATATTAACGGAATAATTCATGTTCCCTATAAATATACGCGTGTGCAGAGAATATATCATAAGCGTACATTGGTTATGGCGCTATCGCTTGTTCTCTACCACGCTAATGTATCTGCCGTTTTACCTGTGCCGAGTGCTAATTTTATTCATGCTGGGGAGGGGTTGGCAGTGATGCAGTCAGACGGCGTTAATATGGTGATTAAGCAGCAGTCAGATCGTGCCATATTTAACTGGAATAAATTTAATGTTGGTCGCGATAACTCAGTTACCTTTAAACAGCCGAGAAGAAGTTCGGTTGCGCTTAATCGCATTCTTGGTGATGTCAATGCAAGTCAGATAATGGGCGCATTAAAAGCAAATGGTCGCGTTTATTTATATAACCAGAATGGTATTATTTTTGGGAAAAATTCACGCGTTAATGTCGGTTCGCTGGTTGCAACAACATTAAATATTGATACCAGCCAATTCTTTAAATCTGCACTGACTAATGCAATTGAAAATAAGAAAGCTGCGTTTTTTGATATTACAGGTAGCAATACGGGTGAAATTAAAATACAGCCAGGCGCGGTAATTAATGCAACGAATCCTGCTGGTGGGCGTATTTTGATTATTGCATCAAAAATTATAAATGCGGGACAACTAAGTTCACCTGATGGCCAAACTGTACTGGCTGCAAGTTCTGACAAAGTTTATCTGGCGGCTTCAGATAAAGATCCGAGTTTACGCGGGCTGTTGGTAGAGGTAAAGACTGGCGGCAGTGTAACGAATCTTGGGCGTATTCTGGCTGCACGAGGAAATATATCATTGATTGGTCTAGCAGTGAATCAGTCGGGTTATGTACGTGCGACGACATCAGTTAATAAAAATGGTTCTATACGATTACTGGCGCGTGATAACGCGGTTCTTAAAACTGAGAAGAATATTGGTGCCTCTGATCTACAGGCAATTGGCGTAACTAAACAACCTACTGCTGGAAATCTTGCTGTGGCGAAAAGAGGAGGTAGCGTTATTCTAGGCAGGGGTAGTGTAACCGAAATTGTCGCCGATAATGATACAAAAAATGTTGCACCGGATGCACAGAAACAGTTGCAGTCAAAAGTGGAAATTGTTGGCAAGAGCGTCTGGATTCAGCGTGATGCGTCTATTATTGCGCCCTCGGGTAATGTTGAAATTAATGCCACTGCTACGCCGGCTGACCCGACAAATAATACAGTCAGCAAGGCTAGCTATGTGTATCTGGATAAAGGAAGTGTGATCAATGTTTCTGGTACCCGTAAAACGGTGCTACCAATGGCACGTAATTCACTGGCAGTGGAGGTGCGTTCAAATGAACTGGCCGGTTCACCGCTGCAACGTAATGGTGTTTTAAAAGGACAGACTGTTTATGTTGATCTAAGAAAAAGCACTCGGATTATTGATGATAGTGGCGCACGAGAAAATATTCAGAAGACGGTAATAGAAAGACTGTCCAGAGGTGGCCAGATAAACATTCATTCCGATGGTGATGTTGTGCAGCAGAAAGGTTCATTGATGGACGTTTCTGGCGGTAAAATTACTTATATATCGGGTTTCATTAAGGAGACTCAGCTAATATCGAATATGCGTGTTTTCAGCTTGAGTCAGGCCAATAAAAACCGTAGATATGATGCCATACTGGGTGTCGAAACAAAGCCGCATCCGCGCTGGGCGGTTACTGAGACTTTTAGAAACTTTTCAGGTTTATCCAGCGGTACTTTTGTGAAAGGTTTTGTTGCTGGCCATAGTGCTGGTGCTGTCAATATTCGTGCGGCCTCAGTCTTGCTGACAGAAAACGGTATTAAGGCTGGAGCTATCGTTGGACCCTTTCAGCGAGGCTCATCAAAACGTCCTTTCAATGGAGCGCTTAATGTTGATCTACGTACAAAAATTGGCACGGCTCAGGGCGTTAGTTTTCTGCCCCAGTCACTGGTTGATAAGGTAATCGGTACACAGGTTAAAGCGCCTGATCCAGTAACATTTCAGCGTAGCACTATAACCGGTGATCTGGTTTTACCTGATACTTATTTATCAAACAGTCGACTGGGTGTACTCAAAATCGACACTAATGGCATGATCATTATTAATAAAAATGCGGCCATTAATGGTTATCAAGGGGCCAGCATTGATTTGACCGGTTCTGGCATAACCCTGAATGGTCGCATTATTAGCCATGCAGGTAATGTGCTGTTGAATGCAGTTCCGATTAAGGCTAGTGGTATTATCCGTGCCGATATAACGGTGGGTGATAATGCAGTGATTGATACATCTGCTTACTGGGTGAATGACAGTGAAACCAGTCTTCGGCCCGACATCAGCACGCCACGATTAATCAATGGTGGCAATATCAGCTTCTGGGCAAAAGGCAATGTGGTCTTACAAAAAGGCTCTTTTTTGAATGCATCAGGAAGTGCATGGTTAGATGCTAATAAAAAATTAACTGCTGGCAAGGGTGGCGACATTACGCTGATAGCGAATGCGATAAATGGGTCTTCAATTGTGTTGAATGCCAAGTTAGAGAGTTATGGCCTGTATCAGGGTGGTAAGTTGAGTATCGACACTTCATCTATTCTGCTTAAAGACAGTTTGTCCTCAGCAACTTCACTGCATCAATTAGTGTTGGGTTCTCAGTTTTTTGAAAGCGGCGGTTTCAGTCAATATGCCCTTACGGCAAACGCCGGCAATTTTATTGTTGATACAACGCTTCAACCGCAGATAAAAAACCTTCAATTTATGACGCATAACCTGTTAACAGTGGGCGCTTCACCGGCCTTGAACGATCTGATTCTGCGTGCACCAACGGGGACACCTTTTCGCGACTTAACCCGTGTTGTGGTGTTACCGGAGTTCTTGCGTCATCCGGTTACGCTGGCATTTAATCTCATACAAACATCAACGCAGAGTAAGTTTAATCTGGCAATGGCTAAAACCGCATCGATATGGCTGGATAAAGGCGCTGTCTTTAACCTGAATTCGGATACCAGTATTCTTATGTCTGGCAGTATTAATGCTCCTGGCGGCCAGCTTGATTTTAATATTAATGCACCTGCGCATGAAATTGGTTTTTTGCCTGGTCAGGGTATCTGGTTAGGTGCTGGTAGCCGTATTAATGTCAGCTCCAGTTTTACTAACATCCCCAACGATCAGTTGCTACGTAAGGCTAAAATTTTTGATGCGGGCAGTGTCACACTAAACGCCAAGCGTGGTTATGTCATTATTCAGCATGGTGCCAGTATCGATGTATCAGCAAAAACGGTGACTCTGGATCTGCTTAATGCGGTACCAGGAAAAAGCGTCGAATTTCAACCGTTTGTCATTGCACCAAAAGCAGGCCGAGTTAGTGTTCGTGCCGCCGAAGGTATCATCGTCGATGGTAATTTATACGCAAATGCAGCAAATAGCCCAGGTGCAAAAGGTGGTGAGTTTGATATTGCAATGGATGTTGGTGGGCGTGGAATTACCACATCGGAGAATGTCAGACTCAGTGGTATGCTGAAAAAATTTAATTTCAATTCACGGGATATCGTTTTTAGTGAGAGTACCGCTAATCGCCTGACAGATAGCGTGCAACCGGGCGATGCCATAGCGAGTCGTCTGAATGGCTCGGCTTATATTGATATAGCAAAAATACAGCAAGCTGGATTTGATACATTCCATGCACGTACCGCACATGTTATAACGGATACATCGCAGGTATCACCTGCTGAAATACGTTTTGAATCCGACCTAAGTTTATCCTTGCGTAACAGCATTTCACTGAATGCGCCGATCATTAATGTTAATAATCATATTATAAATTTACAGGCAGCGTATTTTAATCTTGGTAGTGATACGTTAACACGCAACAGTATCAGTATTATACCCTCGATAGGTGGTGGCAGGCTGTCACTTCAGGCCGCACAAATTGATGTCACGGGGGATGTCGATATTACTGCCGCGGCTGATATTCAATTGAATGCGAAACAGGATATTCGATTTATCGGCGCACCTTCTGTGCAAGTGCCTGACAAACTCACCGGTGCGTTAAATACGGCGGCAAATATTACGCTTACTGCGCGCCAGTTGTACCCAGTCACTAACAGTCAATTCAGCCTTAATCTCCTTAATAATGCAGCCGGTATTATTCGTGTTAGCCGAGTCGGTGAGCAAACACCAGTATTGTCAGCCGCTGGCAGTTTGACTTTGAATGCGCCGGTGATTGAACAGGGTGGTGTAATAAAAGCCCCGTTAGGAACCATTGTATTGAAAGCAGCCAGTAAAGTGCGTCTATTACCTGGCAGTATCACCACCGTTTCCGCACAGGGGCAGTTGATTCCATACGGTATAACGTTAAATGCAGGTACCAGTTGGAATTACAATATTAACGGTCATGTTGTGCGGGCAAAACTGCCTGAAAAGTCAATCAGTCTGAGCGCACCTAATATTGATATGCAGACGGGCTCAACGCTTGACTTGTCGGGTGGTGGCAATGCGATAGCCTGGGAATTTGTTTCAGGACCGGGCGGTAAATTCGATGTATTGCTGAAAGATAAAGCGGCGAAAATTGATAATACTGACGGAGCCTTTGCTATCTTTCCAAAATCAAAAAACCACTATGCCCCGGTTGATTTTCTGTTGTCAAACAGCAACGATACAACAGCGGGTAAGCAGATTTATTTTGCTGGTGGCAGAGGTATTGAGGCGGGTTTCTATAGTATTCTACCAGCACGTTATGCTTTATTGCCGGGTGCTAAATTGGTTACACCTGTTTCTGGCGAGAGTAATATTTATCCCGAAAAAACACTTACTCGTGTTGATGGTACACCGATACATGCGGGTAAATATGGTGTTGCCAACACTGGAATTATTGACAGTCGCTGGAGTGCGTTTGTTATTGAAAATGGCAGTATAGCTCGCACCCGCAGTCAGTATATTGATACCCTGGCAACTAACTTTTTCCCCCAGAATACACCGGCTGATGCAGGTGTATTGACAATTGATGCAATAAATACACTGTCATTGTCTGCGGCTATCAAGGGTGATCATGTGGCGGGTGCCCGCGGTAGCCGACTGGATATTCTGGCAAAAAATATTGAAGTAGTTGACCATCCTGGTCACGCTACCAGGGGGTTTATTCGGCTTGTTGCAGACAGTTTGAATAAACTCGGTGTTGACAGTTTGATGCTGGGTGGTAATCGCCATCAAGGTAATGATGGGACGACAGTTTCGGTTCGTTCAAATAAAATTATTATTCGAGAGAAGGCACAGTTAAAAATACCGGAACTGCTGCTGGTTGCGAAAAATTTAATTGAAACCAGGACAGGTTCTTTACTTGATGGAAGTGGTGTTTCATCAAGCAAAGCAAACACGGTGTTGAAGCTGGATAATAATGCCTCTATTGTCGGTGTATCAGTTAATCCTTTGCCAGTCGTCATCCGCAGTGGTGGTGCTGATGGTGGTTCTATTATGCTGGCTAAAGCATCGACACTTGCGGCGGATAATTCAATAATTATTGATTCAATTAATCAAGTTATGCTGGGCGCTACCATTAAACCTCGTGGTGGCAACTTGAGACTGGGGGCAAAACAGGTAAATCTGGGGAACATCCCGCTTGCAACCACTGGTTTAAATCTGACTACGGCGGCACTCGCCCGGTTGAAAGTCAAACAGCTGGTTATCAGTAGTTTTAAGCCAGTATCCATTTATGACGATGTTAACCTGGCGTTCAGTAATTTCACCCTGATTGCACCAGGTGTAAATGGTATATCAAATAGTGGTAGTGATGTCTCACTGACCGCAACGGGAAATTTATTACTAAGGCAAAATGGTGCACTGGCACAGGCTGGTGGTATGGGGAATGGTTCTTTCAGTGTTAAGGCCGCAAATATATACTTTTTCGGAAATAAAAATGATTTTATTTTTGATGGTTTTAACAATATCGATTTTACCGCAGGTCAAAGTATAAAAAGTATCGCGCATGGCATGGGTGCGTTTAATTTTGGTGCTGCAAAAGTAGTTATTGATACGCCGCTATTAACTGGCGACAAAGGTTCAAAGCTTGCGTTGACGACAACGGGAATGATGAACTTAATCAACACGTCAGCGACAAAAGTTGATATTGCAACGATTAAGGCTCTGGGTGGGCAGCTAAAAATTGATGCCGCTCGCCTAAATATTGATACTCGGCTAGTGTTTCCCAGTGGTTTAGTTGCACTCCATAGCAAAGGGCCTGATGCAGGGGATGATATTACTCTGGGTGCTAATGCACGCCTTGATGTATCAGGTAGAACCCGTCGTTACGTTAATGGTTCACAGGCAGGTTCCAGTGGTGGCTGGGTAGAACTGTCATCGACTAACGGTAATATCAGCTCGGCACTGGGCTCAATAATAAATATCGCCGCTTCGAATGTTGCGGGTGATGCGGGTGTTCTTCGTTTATCATCGGTTAACGGTACAGCATTGTGGCAAAGTCGTATTGAAACGAAAAATGCGGTCGGATTTAAAGGGGCCGATTTATATCTTGATGTTGGGCATTTAAAAAATAGCGCCAGTTTTATTCAGACGATACAAACAGTTGGGTTTAGCCATAAACAGGATTATCGGCTTCGTCATGGTGATATTGATTTAACTACACCGGCAGAGGGGAAAGCCAATATAGTTGCCAGCAATATCAGGTTAACGGCTGACAGGGGCAAGATTACTCTTGCCGGCAAGCTTGATGCATCAGGAAAGATGGCGGGTAATATCGAGATATATGCAGCCGATAATGTCACGCTCAATGGCGCAAATCTGGACACGGCAACAAAATCAGCGGTGACGGATTTAACTGCAAAAGGCGGCAAGATTGTTATCAGTACCACGAATGGTGCTATCAACGTGAATGCAGCCACGCAAATCAGTCTTGCCCGCGGTAGCCGTAATGGAAAACTTACCTTACGCGCACCACGTAGCCATGCCAATAGCGATATTGCAATTAATACCTTCAAAGCGAAAGTGACGGGGGCAAAACGCATCGACCTGGAAGGGGTGGCTGTTTATAACAACAGCAATATCTCACAAGCTGAACAGGCCATTTATAAGCAGGATATAACGGGCTGGTTAGCAAACCGTTCAGTTATGGCGGTGCGACTGGGGTTGAATACGGACAATCGAGTCCATTTTATACCGGGTGTAGAAATTGTCAGTAATGGCAATATTAGTATTTCAGACCCGCTCGATTTTTATCAATGGCAAGTCGATACACTGGGAGTCATTGATGCTGGCAGCTTTACTGTACGCGCAGCAAAGCAGCTGAATATTAATGCATCAATCAGTGATGCAGTCAGCACCGAGGCACTTTATTCACTTAACTTCGGCGGGTTTGTTTTTCCAGGTCCGATTGTACCGGTACTTAAACCCAGTGATTCATGGAATTACCGTCTGGTGAGCGGTGCGGATATGAGTAGCGCTAACCCAATGGCGTATAACCGCAGCATTAACGCTTCAAGCGAAAATCTTACTTTAGCGCATGGTGTTACCGTGCGTACTGGTACGGGTGATATTAATATGGCCAGTGGCGGTAACCTGATTTTGACTGATCAGACCTCGGTTATCTATACCGCAGGCACACCACATGGTAGTGGCAAATTTGATAGTACAACGCTTGATTTAAGTGGTTTACCCGACGGGCCAGTGTTTCCCGATAATGGTGGCGACATTCGACTGACTGTTGCGCATAATATTGATACTGTGGCATCAGATCAGTTCTTTACCGACTGGTTACAGCGCATTGGCGGTAATTCAGCGCTGGGTGTATCCCTGCCTGCCATGTGGGGTGTGGTACTAAAAGATTTTTCACAGGGTGTCGCAACGCTGGGTGGCGGTGACATTAATGTTTATGCGGGCGGTAATATCAATAATCTATCACTGTCTACACCCACTACCGGCCAGTTAAATGCATCCAATAAAGTGATTGTTCGGGGTGGTGGCAATATTTCTGTTTATGCGGGTGGCAATTATTTTTCCGGGAGAATTCTCAGTGATGGTGGCAGTGCAGATTTTCGAGTGCGCGGGAACATGGTCGCCTCTACGAATGGTTTAAATAGCCTGCTGGCTTTAGGTAATGCGAGTGCACGGATTGAAACCGGTGGTGATGTTGCTATTGACGGCATTGCCAATATAAACACCTTACCTTTAAGCCGTCTTCAGGTTAACCCATCAAGTACTAAGCGTAGCTATTTTTTCACCTATACCAAACAGAATCGGATTGATTTAGTGGCGCAGTATGGGGATATTATTCTGAATAATGATACTCGCGCAATTAAAAATACAGTCAGTAATCTGCTAGGTGATTCGAGTGGTGACCCTTTTTCTGCGTGGAGTATTTATCCCGGTAATTTGAGTGCAGCCGCACTTACTGGTGATATCCGGCTGAATAATTCATTTACCATGTACCCAGATATTAACGGTAATCTACAACTACTGGCTGCGCATGACATTCTGTCGAGAAATACCGGGAACGCCAATACCATTAGTCTATCAATGTCGGATGTGGCAGTGGCAGATTTACCGACCCTGATCAATCCAGATAACTCCTTTCTCAGCATCGATAATCATCTGCTCGGTGACCCGACCAACCAGTCACTAAGACATGCTATTGCAGGACCTGTGCACAGGAATGATACCGTTGCCGCGCTGATTGTTGCCAACAGAAATATTACGACAAATGATCCGTTAAAAATTCAGTTATCAAAGCAAGTGCATGTTTATGCTGGTGGTAATATTAAAGATTTGGCACTTGATATTCAGCAGAATAACTCGACTGATAAGAGCACAGTTATTGCTGGCGGTGATATTGTTTATTCTCCGGCAGAAACAGGTGTTCCTGTTAATGCAGGAATGCGCGTAACAGGTCCTGGTGCGTTACAGATTGTTGCTGGAGGTAATGTCGATCTTGGCGCATCTAAAGGCATCCGTTCAATGGGTAATATTGATAATGCTGCCTTACCAAAAATAGGGGCAAAACTGTCTGTTTTTTCTGGTGTAAGTGATCAACTGAATACCAAAGCCTTTATTACTACCTACTTTGGTAGTGATAAAAAAGGTGAAGCCAGGTTAGTTAAAATTGATGTTGCCAGTTATCAGCAGCAACTGATTAAGTATATTACCTCTGCTCAATTTGATGGCGATATCGTGAGTGCGATTAGCCAGGTAACTGCACGAACGTATGCGAATAGAAAGACTGCAATCACTGCATTTAAACAGCTGGGTTTTTCACAACAAATTAAGATCGCGCGTAACAGTTTCAGTGCTAGCCCAGTTCGTGAACAACGTAATTTATTATTGAAAGTTCTGTTTAGTGAAATAGATCGCGCTGCAAGTGAGCAGGCGAAAAGTGGGAATAAGTCGGCTTATGCACGGGGTTTTCTTGCTATTAATAAGCTATTTAACACTTCATCCAGGCCAGCCGGACAGCTAAAAACAGGCCGTGCTATCAAGTCTCATTATAATATTCGGTTACCGTTTAGCCGTATTCTCTCCACTTCGGGTGGTGATATAAATCTGCTGGCACCAAAGGGAACGCTAACCGTTGGTTTTACTGCCGAGGTGAGAAATACCAGTGCTAATGTTGGCGCACTGGGCGTTATTGTGAGTGGTAAAGGGAATTTAAGTGCACTGACGGAGGGCAATATTAGCGTCAACCTTTCGCGTATGCTGACACTCGATGGCGGCGATATTAGCCTCTGGTCGTCGAGCGGTAATATTGACGCGGGTCGAGGTGCTAAATCCAAACTGACTATTCCACCACCACTCACGCTGGTTGATAAAAAGACCGGTCAGATCTCAGTTACCTTTCCTCCAGCAGTTCAGGGTAGTGGTATTGGTGCAGCCGCATTTTCTGCCGGGCAGACACCAGGAACCGTAATCCTTGCTGCACCTGGTGGAGTGATTAATGCTTCAGATGCAGGTATTCGATCAGCGGGTAATCTCATTTTGTCAGCAACCAAAGTATTGGGTGGCGATAATATTACTGCTGGTGGTGTTTCAGTAGGTGTGCCGATTGCAACGAATGTAACTGCTAGCCTAAGTGGCTTAAGTAGCTCGACCGATAATGCCATTAATGTTGCGAGTGGCTCGATATCGAGTGCATTAGCCCAATCTTCTGCCAACCGTGATATGGCGATAGTGACAGTAGAATTTCTTGGTGCTGGCCGTATGAAATAACAGGAAGTAGCCGATAATCTTAACCGAGTAATAACTAAAATGAGTGATTTAAAAAAAATATTGGTACTAATAATCTGGGTTATTGGTATCTGGCCGGGTATAGCTTCAGCATGGTGGAATAAAAGCTGGTCTTATCGAGTTCCCATTTATCTTGATACCTCCGTTACTGGTGCAGCGATTAATTCAACACAATCAAATGTGCCAGTTCTGATTAAATTACACAGTGGAAACTTTAAGGACTTCTTTTTATTAAAAGAAGATTTATCTGATTTACGCTTTATTGGTGGCGATGATAAAACGCCACTGGATTTTCATGTGGAATCATTCGATTTTATTAATCAGTTAATTTTTATCTGGGTTAAAGTTCCACAAATTACTGGTGCCTTAAATACAGAAAAAATATGGATGTATTACGGTAATGATGCAGCTGCTGACGCCAGCAATGAGCACGGTACCTATGATGTAAATATGGTAATGGTGCATCACTTCAAGGCGGGTGAACATCTTCTTAATGATGCAACCGCTTATAAAAACCGCTTTACTTCTTCATCTGGTGTTGCAGAACCAGTTTCTATTATTGGAAATGGTATGCGTTTTACCGGAACTGGTGGTGTGGAATTACCTGGTTCCACCTCAGTAAAACTGGTGGCTAAAAAAGGCATTACTATTTCATTCTGGGTAAAACCAGATACTGACAGTAGCGCAGTGTTGTTTGTCCAGCGTGACGGAAAAAACGAAATTAAACTGGTAAGTAATGCAGATAAGTTAACTGCACAGATAACTCTGGATTCGGGTAAAAAATTTATTACTTCTGCTGCCGACGGTTATACCCCAGGAGTGTGGCATGACATCGCTGTTACTGTCAGTAAGAATAAACTGACATTGTATATGAATGGGATAGAAGTTAATTCAGTAAATATTAATGCACCTAACATGGCTGGAAAAATTATATTTGCTTCAGACGTAGACGGGAAAGAACCATTTAAGGGTCTTATGGATGAAATTCAATATTCTAATATTGTTCGGCCAGCAGATTATCTGTTACTTGCTGCAAAAAATCAGGGTATAGAAAATAAGTTATTAAAAGTTGGTGATGCTGAGCAATTAGGTAATACCAGTAGTGGTGAATCGCATTTCGCTTTTGTAATGAACAAACTTACTTTTGATGCAAAAATTGTCATTGCGGTGCTTCTTGTTATGTCACTTATATGCTGGATAGTAATGTTAATGAAAGGTGCGTATCTGTGGCGACTGGTTAAAGATAATAAAAAATTTCTACAGGCCTATTCTACATTGGGGACGAATGACCCTGCGATGCTGGATCATGATAAAACCGATAAAGAGAAAGCACTGGAAGATTCACCCATTGCCCAGGCATTATTTGGTGGTCATGATCACTTCCAGAGTTCACCGATTTATCATATGTATCATTGCGGGGTAAAAGAAGTGACGTGGCGAGTTGGCAGTACGCTCGGCTCACAGGTGACTTCCATGTCGAAGCAGTCTACCGATGCAATTCGTGCTGCAATGTCTGCCGATATGGTACGTGAAATGCAAAAAGTAAATAGCAAAATGGTGTTACTGACAATTGCAATTGCTGGAGGTCCATTTATTGGTTTACTGGGCACTGTTATTGGTGTAATGATCACCTTTGCGGATATGGCTGCTTCGGGTGAGGTCAATATTGCCTCAATTGCGCCAGGTATGGCAGCAGCTCTGATGGCAACGGTAACAGGTTTATGGGTCGCCATCCCCGCCTTATTTGGTTACAACTACCTGAGTTCAATAATTAAAAATATCAATGCGGATATACATATTTTTATCGATGAATTTGTTACCCGCGTGGCTGAGTATCACGCTTAAATGGAGTGTAGAAAATGCAATTAAATGAAGGCAATGAACCGTATGATGAGATCAACATAACGCCCATGCTGGATCTGGCTTATGTACTGTTATTGATTTTTATTGTTATGACAACAGCAACTGTACAGGGCATTACGGTTAACTTACCTAAAGCGAGTACGGCACCGAGTTTGAGTAAGCCGAAAACCAAAGCAGTTACTATTACACAGGATGGAAGTATTTATCTTGACGCTTATCCGGTGTCATTACAGAAGTTGGAATCACTGTTAAGGCAATACAAAGCAGTTGACCCAAATCTTCCGGTAGTCATTAAAGCAGATGCAAAAATTCAGTATCAACGGGTTGTAGAAGTGCTGGACTTAATGGCCCGATTGAAGATAAACCAGCTGGGTCTGGTTACGAAAAAAATTATTAAGTAATATCTGGGATGATTGACTAATGGTGTTATCCACAAAATTACTACGTTATCTTCCATCTTTAATAGGGTTACTGGCTTTAATTATTTTATTATTTCTTCTTATTAAGATGTTTAATACAAAACCACAGATATCACAACATAAAAAAATTATACAACAGATAACACTTATTACGCCCCCGCCATCTCCGCCGCCATCTGAGAAGAAGCCTGAAATCCAACAGCCTGAAGAGCAAAGAATGGTTGAGAAGCTAGATGAAGCTATGCCCAATGAAAAAATAGCTAAAGACAGCAGTAATGATCTGGGTATTGATGCGAAAGGTAGCGCTGGTGGTGACAGTTTTGGTCTGGTTGCACGTAAAGGTGGTAGAGGTATTGTTGGTGGTGGTTATGGTGGATTAGTAGTGCAGGAAATAAATGCCATATTGGTTGATGATGAGTCTCTAAGACACAAAGCATATGTTGTGATATTAAAATTATGGCTGGGTAAAAATGGTCATATTAAACGCTATAAAATTGATAAAAAATCAGGTGATAAAAAAGTTGATTCAATGATCGCTTCTGCATTAACCCGTATGGGTACGATTAGTGAAGGGCCACCATTAGAAATGCCGCAGCCAATTCGACTACGTATAAAATCAAGAATTTAGTTTACAGGATTTTAACAAATGAACTTTTTTATAAAACTTAATTACGCAGTTAGTGTTCTTTTATTTACATTACCACTGCTTTACTCGGTCTCTGTATGTGCGGCAGAAAAACCTGTTCCGTTAAAGGCTGAAGATATACTTAAATTATTGCAAGATGAAGGTTTGATTAATAGAGCTCAGGTAAAAAAAATCAGGGCTATAGCAAAAGATCGAATCACACATGAAAATCAGACGCCAGTTGAATACATCAGCAAATCACAAAAAGATAAACCACCAGCCAGTCAAGTTGGTATTGTACGAGTACCCTATATCCCAAAATATATTGAAAATGAAATTCGTGATGATGTTCGTCAAGGTTTAAAGCAGGATGTAATTGGTGAGGTAATGGCCAAAGCCAGAAAAGAAAGCTGGGGTATTCCGGGGACTAATCCATTATGGACAAAACGAATTAAATTTAATGGAGATATTCGATTTCGTCTGGATTCCGAGCATATGGATAGTGGCAATTCAATCCAGTATCGTAACTTCAATGCAATTAATGCTGCTGGTGGTACAACTGGCGCAGGGATTAATGCATTTATCAATAGTAGGAAAAATCGGGATCGATTGAGGTTACGTTTTCGCTTTGGTATGAAAGTGAAAATAACAAAAGGTCTATCAGTTGGTATGCGTATTGCCACGGGTAATCCAAAGGATCCGGTATCAACAAATCAGACTCTGGATGGATACGGTGGTCGATATAGTATTGCATTAGATCGTGCCTATCTTAATTTTCATTCATTAAATAAAAGATATAAATTATATCTTGGGCGTATGCCAAACCCCTGGTTGTCTTCCTCTCAACTAGTATGGGATAAAGACCTCAATTTTGATGGTGCTGCTTTTTCTTATTATTTTAATCGTAGTCGTATCAGTCATCACTTTTCCCCTTTTATAACAGTTGGTGCATTCTCCTTGCAGGAAGTTAAGTTAAGTAGTCAAGATAAATGGTTATTAGGTGGGCAGACGGGTTTTAGTTATTTGAGCGATAATCATAATCGATTTAAAGCGGGATTGGCTTATTATAACTTCATACATATCGTAGGGATTAAAAATAGACCTGATTCTAATCTGAATGACTTTACTGCGCCGCCTTTTGTGCAGAAAGGTAATACTATGTTTGACATCAGTAACTCAACAACCAATGTTCAAATTGAACGCTGGGCATTAGCCTCAGAGTTTAAGGAAGTTAATTTATCTCTGCTTTACGATATGGTGAATTTTTCACCTGTTCATGTCATTATAGCTGCTGATTATGTTAAAAATATTGGTTTTAATCAGGCTCAGATTCGAAGTCGAACAGGAGGGAGTGTCGCCAGGAAAACAACGGGTTATAACTTGAAAATTAAAGTTGGCCAACCAACTTTATTAAAGCCGGGTAGCTGGAATGTAAAACTCGACTACCGTTATCTGGAACGTGATGCAGTCGTTGATGCGTTTACCGATTCAGATTTTCATCTTGGTGGTACGGATGGAAAAGGGTACAAGCTATCTTTTGGTTACGGTATAGAAAGAGATACCTGGTTAAAATTAGAACTAATCAGTGCCAATGCAATTGATGGTCCACCATTAGGTATATTAACAATATTGGCAGATGTAAATGCAAAATTCTAGGGAAGCTCTAAGTGTCAAGGTTGTAATCAGATTTTATTTGGCGTTCGCCTGGTTAATGAAGACTGGTTTTTATCTGGAGTGATAGATATGAAAAAAACATTAAATCATACAATTGGTATATTGTTGTTCTCCTTGTTTATAGCATCATTTACAATGTCAGTGAGGGCTGAAAATAACAGGGCATTGGAACGGGCTCAGTATATGTTACGGCAGCTAAATGCGCAAAAGACTCAATTTGAGAAGCTGAATATTAAGTTAGGAGTGGATCTGAAAAAATTAAAAAAAATAGTTAAAAACCAGGTTAGAAAACAAAGGTTAAGCAATAAAAATTTTGCTCGGATAAACAGTCAGAAAAATGCGTACATAAAAAAACTTCAGGATAAGTTGAGACAAACTTTTATTATTTTCCGTAAATCTGAGGCTGAACGGTTGCAGGCAAATACGAATGGAAAGGCACTTAGTAATGAATTAAGACAGTGTGTTGTTAATAATCATAGTTTGGTTAAAATAAATGATACGCTGTTGAAGAAATATAATAATAAAAGTGCCCTGGATGCATTGGAGCAGGCTGAGCCATTTACCAGAATAAAACAGGTGAAAATTGAAAATATGATGCAGACTTACCGGTTTAAAAGTGAGGATTTGAAGGTTAATCCTGGCGTTGGATATAAGCAAAGTGGCGCCGTGGTAAGCAATGCGTCGCACGATGGGAATGGTTGATTTTTTTTGGATAATGTAGCTTGCTGTGATGCTATACTGCGTTCAACAGCCTTTTAATTGATAAATTAAAGCCGCATTAGAAGAAAGTTTTCTAGCGCCCTTATTGCACGTTATCTTTTCCTGCTGGTAATCTTTTATTGAATAGATATGTAGATTTTTCCTTTGTTGAGCCTGAAACAGGTCTTGCTGAGAGCGGCCATCAGGGAGGAATCTGTCTTCATTGTTGTTACTGTTTGGCTGGATGCTGGCGCCCAAAAGGGTTCTTCTCGTGGCGACAGTATTGGTGTGGCTGTTGTCGTGAATAGTTGCTGATGTATGAGGAAAGTTTATTTCTGTTGCTATGACTGTCTGTGTATCAACCACATTATTAACCGTCATCTTACCCATGGTAAAGTCGATGTTTCGCCGTTGTTTAGTCATCCTCTGGTTGATGTTTTTTGTGGATGATTTTTCATGTGTATACTGAGTAGCTGAGTAATTTATTTCGCTGGCTATTGAATGTATTTTCTTAATGCTATCAAGCTGGTGTGGGATGTTATTTTTACTTGAGGAATTGCCTGCTCGGTTTGAGTCTGCATCACTGACGGGTTTTTTCCATGCAGATTGTTTGTCTGATCTGGTTACAATTATCTCAGCTTTAGTGGGGGTGTTCTGCGGGCTAAATTTCAGGTAGGTAAACGTGGAGAATGCTGAAATAAACAAGCCTGTATATATTGCCGTTGTAAGACGTGACTTTTCCATTAGACTAAACCATATTAAAACTACTTCAGTTTAGCGAATCTATATGACAGGAATATGAAAATTATTTGTTCCTTTAGATGCCGTGGCTGCGGCTACTTTTAAGCTGGCCATCGAATCGGCCTTTAATCAGATAACTGGTTTTTACCCCCGGATAGGATAACCGGATACTGAATTCAGGCGTAATTTCCCCGCTAGCGAGCAAATAAATCTGCGGATGGAGTTTGTCCCTGGAATTATTGTTTTTATTACTTGTTTTATCCTTCAGTGAGAAGCTATCAGCGCCAGTAGCTGGGCTAATAACAATGGTTGTGTCCTCCAGACTGAGCTCCATCTGCATATCTTTGGGTAGCTGTCTTTGTCGCAGGATGCGATCATTTTTAACTTCAATCCACTTTCCTCGTTGCTGACGGAGAAAGCGATAGCTATTAATGTGGACTTCAAGTGCGTATTCCTCACCACGTAATATGGCCTGCTCCAGTGCCAGTTGAATAAGCTGGTCGAGGCGCTGGGCTTCAGTATGTATTTTATCTTCCGGGTTATGGCCGCGTATGGAGAGCGTGGCATAGGTGAACAGAATGGCGGCAATAACGATAACAATGAGCATTTCGATCAGAGTGAAACCTGAAGACGGCCAGTATTTACTCGTTTGATGCTGTAATTTACCCGTATACATCGTTAGGCTCTTAGTTGAAGATGCTGGTGTAGTTTCAGGCTGGAGTGGTGTCGTGTCGTGGTTACTATTTTTGCCAGGAACCGATGTCGGCGTTGGCACCCTCGCCGCCGGGAGCTGAATCGGCGCCAAGAGAATAAATATCAAATTCACCATGTACGCCGGGTTTGAGATACAGGTAGGCGTTTCCCCAAGGATCGGTGCGTAATGTTTTAATGTAACCGCTCTTATTCCAGTTAGCCGGTAGTGGTGGAATGGTGGGTTTAGAGACCAGCGCCTGCAGACCCTGATCGGTGGTGGGGTAAACATAGTTATCGAGTTTGTATATTTCCAGTGCGCTTTCGAGTGTGCGGATGTCATTTTTTGCCTTGGCAATGCGTGCCTTGCCCGGGTTGTCCATAATCCGCGGTACAATAACACTGGCCAGGATCCCGATGATGACGACAACGATCATAATTTCAATCAGCGTAAAACCTGACTGGTTACGCCTCAGAACAGGGGTTTTTTGTTGTGCGGAGGGGTTAATCTGTTGTTTAGATTGCACGGGATGACTCCATTTGTGTATGCTATTGCGAAATTGCCAGCAGTAAAAGTGAAATAATAACAAATGCCAGCATGGCTGCCTATTAGAATGACAAAAGTTAAACCACTTAAATTTCAATTTCGCTATCAGCCAGTTTATGGCTTATGGCTATTTATTTTTATACTGTCATTTATCTTACAACTGGGTGGCTGGGTTGATGCATGGCGTTATAATCGTTCCCTTGTTGAGCAAGGTGACTGGTGGCTGCTCTTAAGTGGTAATCTGGTCCATCTGAACTGGTCACATTGGGTGCTGGATATGGCAGGTTTGGCAATGGTTGCCTTTTTCTTCAGTAGCTATGCCAGGGTAGGGCTGTGGTTGCTGGTGATACTGGTTTCAGCCATTTTTATTGGCGTTGGGGTGAGCTGGTTAGACCCGAATATCCAGTATTATCTTGGTATTTCAGGGGTGTTACATGGCCTGTTTGTTTTTGGAGCGCTGCGTGAAATTCGCTATTATCCTGTTAGTGGTTATGTTTTACTTATCATGTTGATAGCAAAACTGACCTGGGAGTTTTTTAATGGGGCGCTGCCCGGTTCAGCAGAGTTTGTTGGTGGTCGAGTGTTGACCGATGCGCATCTTTACGGTGCAATTGGTGGTGGGACAGTCTGGTTTGGGGACTGGCTGGTAACAGTTTATCGGTCTACGATAGAAAAATAGCGGTTAAAAAGAAGCGTGTTCAGGTTTAAAGAGTACTCAATTTTATGTGTAGGAAAGATATTATTTATGTTTTTATAAAATTACAGATGCTTATTCTGTTATCGGGTTTTGTGTGTGGATTAAGCTTCAGTGTGTATGCGGCTGATTCTACATTGTCGATCCAGGGGCAAGGGCAGCTTGCGGTTTTTTCAAAGCAAATTAAAAGCATATCAAAGCGTTTAAGTCGAGGGAGTTTTGATGGGGATGACCTGATTAGCTGGACTAAGCTGGCGATTAATGCGAGTGGTGCATCGTCACTTTGTGTTGTCACTGTCCAGTCATCCCTGGTTGGTTTACAGGGTGTTATGCAGGGACTGGGTAAGTCTTTTAAAGGTGAGTCATTTGATGTCACCAAAACAAGAAACAACTATAGAAACCAAAAAACCACATTAGAGAAACAGCTGGCACAGTGTAATTTAATTAAATTGAATAGTGATAAAATTTCCAGCTTAATTTCGATGGCGGAAAAATCCTATTTTAAACAGAAATATTTGGTTAGAGGACATGATGTTTTTGTACTGGTTTATGACTATTTAAAAAACCCGGTGGAATTATTTAGTCAGTCAGGTACTTTTTTATGGAAAAAATCCGGGATACGCGATATTAAGGTTGGCGCGGCCATAGGTGGAGGCCTGTTTATTGCTGCGGTGTTTATTTTCAGTCTCTGGTTACGTCGTTGGATGTTAATGCTGGAAAGCAGGCAGCAATGGCGCAATGAATTTACAGAAAATCTGTTGCATGCGTTGCTTACAACAATGGCCAGTGCTGCACCCTATATACTGGTTTCATCAGCATTAACTGTCTGTGCGTTGGTGGTTACACGTGAAGTTGGACAATGGTCATTTATTGTCCAGCTCCCTCTGGGGTTTCTGGTCTATTTTTTGGCGACAGCGTGTATCCGATTAATATTTTCACCCCACCCGCCTGCAAAATTATACATTTCGTTTGCACCCGGTATTTCATTGAGTTTATCTCGGCGTCTCAGAGTCTTATCCATACTTGGTCTGGTTGGCTATCTCGCCTTCTATACAGTATTTTCAGACAGTATCCAGTTTAACAACCTGTTATTATTAAGGCTCATTTTCTCCCTGTTTCTGGTATTAAATATAATCTGGACGTTGGTTGTGGTTATAAAATCACCACGATTACCGCAGCTACGCTGGGGTGCCTATATGGTTATTTTTGCATTAATTATCAGCCTGATTACAGAGATGGCGGGTTATCGGAATCTGGCGTTTTCCGCCATGCGAATTATCTTATTCAGCTTTATCCTGTTTGTTGTGTTTATGGGTATATCAAAAATATTCAGTGATATTTTTAATGCCATTGACGCAGGTAGCTATGGTTGGAGTAAGCGCCTGCATAAAAGCCTGGGGATAGAGCTCAGTGCAAAAGTGCCAGGTCTGGTCTGGTTACGACTATTGGCCACTATTGTGATCTGGGGTAGTTTTATTATTCTATTTATCAATATCTGGGACTACAGTGGCTTTATTATAGAAAATATAAAAAATTATCTTATTAACGGTTTTGATATTGGGAAGTTCAGGATTGTTCCCGGTCAGATTTTCTGGGCGCTGATCATTTTCTCTGCCATTATAATGTCATCGAGCTGGATACGTTCACAGATGGAAAATAACTGGCTCAAAATGACGAGCATGAACTCGGGTGCCAGAGATGCAGTAGTCACTATCACGGGATATGTTTTATTTATTATTGCCCTATTAGCAGGGCTGGCAATTGCCGGGTTTGACTTTGGTAATATCACTATCATTGCTGGTGCGTTATCGGTAGGCATTGGTTTTGGTTTACAGACGATTGTTAACAATTTTGTTTCTGGTTTAATATTATTGTTTGAACGCCCAATTCGAAAAGGTGACTGGATTGTGGTGGGTAGTACAGAAGGTGTAGTTAAGGATATACGGATTCGTTCAACGCGTATTCAAACCTTTGATCGCGCCGATGTCATCGTGCCAAATTCAGAACTTATTTCTAATCAGGTAACTAACTGGGTTTTGTCCAGCAGCAGTGGACGTGCCATTATTCCGATCGGTGTTGCCTATGGCAGTGATACGGAACAAGTTCGTGATATTCTAATGAAAGTAGCCGAAGAAAATGATGCTGTTGCAAAAACAAGCCGCATACCAAAACCGAAAGTTTTGTTCAGAGAGTTTGGTGATAGCTCGCTTAACTTTGAACTGCGTGTATTTTTATACAGGGTGGACCAGCGTTTAAGTGTAATCAGTGATTTAAATTTTGCGATTGATAAAGCTTTCAGAGCAGCAAAAATTGAAATTCCATTCCCTCAGCATGATGTTAATGTGAGGAATTTATCCCCATCATTTCAGTTAAAAGAACCTGATTAGCGATTGGGTTACTGTTTGTTCGTACCTTTTATATTACTGAAACGAATGCAAATGATCCCCATGGTTAAAGACACGCGGTGAATGCATCCTGTCGACTCGACACCCGCATTCCTGCGTCTGACGGCCCTGAACAATGGGTATTTCGTTCATCTGTACTGTTAGTAAGTTAATTAACAGCTGCTTTCTTAGTACTGTTTTTTTAGCGTTAGTGTTTTCCCTTTTTGAATTAATTCAAGGTGTTTAATAAATGACATGCCCAGTAAAACTTCTTCATCTGTCAGATTGCTAAGAATGGTGGCGGGTAAGTTATGTAGGGTAATATCACCAAGAGAAACGGATTTTAGATAGGTGCTATGTGCGAGTGTTATACCATTTGCTGTTTTTATTTGAACAGCGGGGCCGAGTTTTAGCTTGAGTTTCGTTGCCACATTTTTAGGTATAGCGATGTCACTGGCACCGGTATCAAGTAAAAAAACCACGGCCTGGTTATTGATTTTTCCACTGGCAACATAATGTCCATAGGGGTTGCGTAGCAGCGTGACCTTTTTGGTGCCAGAAAAATTTCCCATGCTAATATCCTGATTTGGATTGATACGATCTTCCAGTAGGCGATTAAATAAATACGCCAGGAAAATAGCGAATATCACCCAGGCCAAAACCGTCATGAATAGAGCAGCGTTGCTTGAGAAGTCTTTTTTATCTGGGGTGTTTTGCATGTTGAGTATAGCGTGGAAGATTTAGATATTGAGTGATCGACCGCCATCAACGGCAATAATCTGCCCTGTGATATAGCTGGCATCACGAATTAAAAATAAAATGGTTTTAGCAATATCGTCGGGTTCTCCAGGGTGTTTCAGGGCAGTGCGTTCCAGTATCTGCGTTCTGGTTTGCTCTGACAGACCATCCTCGGGCCACAATATGGCACCTGGCGCGACACCATTGACGCGAATATCCGGCCCCAGTTCTTTTGCTAGCGATTGCGTAATCATCGTCAGCCCCGCTTTGGCTGCACAATATACTGTGTGTTCAGACATCGGGCGTTGTGCGTGTACATCCACCATATTGATTATACAACCACGAGTTCGCTTTAACGCAGGCGCTGCTGCCTGCGATAAAAATAGCGGTGCTTTCATATTGCTATTAATTAATGTATTCCAGTTATCCAGGGTAATATTACCAACGGGGGTAGGAAAAAAAGTTGAGGCATTATTAATTAACACGTCCAGCCGTCCCCAACAATCAATGGCCTGGTTAATAAGTGTGGTATAAATACTTTCGTTATCCAGGCTGCCTTGTATCACGTAGGCAGAGTTTTTACGGTGTTGATTAAGTTCCTCTGCGAGTGTATTTGCTGACTGTACGGATGCGTGACAATGAATAATGATATTCATCCCAGTAGTATGAAGTCGTCGTGAGGTGCAGGCACCGATACGTTTTGCACTACCGGTAATCAGTACTGTTTTTCCGCTGAGGTCATTTGAGTTAGAATAGGACATTAAGCAGTGTTTTCGGTAACGGCTCCAATTAAACTTCTCATTTTTTGTATATTCGCACATCCTTAGAAACTTGAATACAAATAATCCCGTTGAATTACCTAAGCCAGATTTAAAGGCGCGCCAGCGCAGTGAACAATTGTCTGTGCGGATAAAGCAGGTTTGTACTGAGCAAGGTGGTTATATTCACTTTTCGGAGTATATGCGGCACGCACTTTATACCCCTTTGCTCGGTTATTACAGTAGTGGAACACAAAAATTTGGTCAGCAGGGGGATTTTATCACTGCGCCAGAAGTTTCCCCTCTGTTTGCGCAGTGCCTGGCGCGCCAGGTCGTTGAGATTTTTTCCTGTCTGGACAAGCCCTGTATTCTAGAATTTGGTGCGGGCTCTGGCGTGCTGGCAGTCGATTTATTGCGGGCACTGGAAACACTGGATGCGCTACCAGAACACTATTATATCCTTGAGTTAAGTGCCGAATTGCAGCGCCAGCAACGGCAATTGCTAACAGAGAAAGTCGCGCACTTGTATACGCGTGTTACCTGGTTGCAGCAGTTACCAGCACAGCCGTTAAACGGTGTTGTTATTGCTAATGAAGTCCTCGATGCAATGCCGGTAGAGTGTTTTTCGATGCGCGATGGCGCAGCGCAGACAATGGTGGTTCAACTTAAAGATGGACAGCTCGTACCGGCTTTTATAAAAGCCGGTACGAGCTGTCAGCAGGCATTACAGCGGATTGAGCAGCGGATTGAGCAGCAGTTGCCGATTAATTATTGCTCGGAGTATAATTCCGCGCTGCAAGCCTGGTTGCAGGGACTGTATCAAAGCATGGATACGGGTGTCGTGTTGTTAATTGATTATGGTTATCATGCAAAAGAGTATTATCATCCTGACAGAGTTAATGGAACTTTAATGTGTTATTACCAGCACCGTGCCAACAGTAATGCTTTATGGTATCCGGGGTTGCAGGATATTACCGCCTTTATTGATTTCACTGATGTCGCCTACAGCGCGTTGGCAGTAGGCTTCTCGGTTTCAGGTTATAATTCACAGGCAGCTTTCCTGTTAGCAAATGGTTTGTCAGATTTACATGCCGAGCAGGTTACTGATAATATTCAGCAGCAGATTGTTTTGTCGCAGCAGATTAAAACGCTTACTTTGCCCTCTGAAATGGGGGAGCGTTTCAAAGTAATGGCGCTAACAAAAAAATTTGATATGCCACTCTGTGGTTTTGCATTACAGGATTACAGAAACAGATTATAGGCGATGGGAAGCAAGACATAGACTATAAAATAAGCTATAAAGTAGGGCATAACTATTGTCGCTGGGTTTTACACAAAAATGCCTGGTTAATTTATAAGGAAACAATGTGGACATATTTCATACTGTCGTTTTAGCGCTGGTGCAGGGGTTGACTGAATTCTTGCCTATTTCCAGTGATGCACACCTTAAACTGATCCCGATATTGACGCATTGGCCACCACAGGGGTTGGCTTTCGAGGTCGCTTTGCATGTGGGAACACTGGTTGCGGTACTGATTTATTTTCGTCAGGAAATCAGTAAAATGTTTATTGAATGGGTAGGGTCTTTTAAAGGTAAGCATACCAATGATAGCCGCCTGGCCTGGGGTATTCTGGTTGGAACCATACCGGTTGGTCTGGTGGGTTTAACCTTTAAAAATTATATCGAAAACAACCTGAACACACCGCTGGTTATAGCAGCAACCGCCATTATTTTTGGTCTGTTACTGGGTTACGCAGATCGAGTGGGTAAACACGAGCATGATGAACACCATATGTCATGGCGGGAAATTATTTTAATCGGTTGTGCTCAGGCGGTTGCGTTAATTCCAGGTACTTCACGTTCGGGCATTACCATGACTGCCGCATTATTGCTGGGCATGACGCCAAAAGCCTCTGCTCGATTTTCATTCTTGTTATCTATTCCAGTGATTGTGCTGGCAGGCGGCCTGGAAGCGGCCGATTATCTAACAGTGGCGACGGCCTCGGATATGAAATATATGCTAATTGGTGCGGTGATTTCTGCACTGACAGCTTACGCAACGATACATTTCTTTTTAAAATTACTGGAACGTATCGGTATGATGCCCTTTGTTATTTATCGGATAATTCTGGGAATTGTCCTTATCGCTCTATACCTGTAGGTTATTACATAAAATGTTTGTTGAACCTTGTCCCCGCTTAAAACTACGTTTTATCTGGTTAAGTATTGGTTATGCACTGGTTTTTGTTGTGGTGTATCTGTCTATTACCAGTAATCCAATAAAGAATCTTGGCATTCCTTATCAAGATAAAGTTTTTCATGCACTGGCTTACTTCGGTTTAATGAGCTGGTTTGTGCAGATATACCATGATAAATTTCAGCGCAATATGATCGCCATCATTTTCTTATCTATGGGTGTGCTTATGGAATACATTCAGAGTTTTGAGCCAACTCGAATGGCAGATATAAAGGACGTGCTGGCAAATATAGTAGGTGTGGGTCTGGGTTTTCTGCTGGCACAAACAACGTTAAAAAATGTACTGGTTAAGCTGGAAAAATGGGTTAAATTTTAACTTAAAAGTTTTAGTCTGCCTTGCCAAGTTTGAATACAGCCTGTCGGACAGGGATCGTTTTGTCGATAAATGTTGCTTCCTGAGCAGACTTTTATATCAGTTATTGTTTCCTTCAATATGCCTGATTGTTGCAAGATTGTAGATTTTTATCAAATCTTCTTCATCAATGTCAACAAACGTATCAATATGGCTTAAGGCATAAACAAAATCTTCATGATTGATCGGTCCGTATTTTTCAGCTACCTGTTCTATTATCACTGGTTCAATGGTTTGTGTTCTTAAATGTAAATGTGCAGGGTAACGTCGCCATTTAAATAACCCATTAAAAACAATAGCAATGATTAAAATGGTTATGGTATTAAGTAATACCGGTTTGAACTCGTAACTGTAGCCAAGTTGGTGCAGTTTTTCAGAACCAATAACCGCTGCTAACGCCGTTGCGCCACCTGGTGGATGGATGCAGCGTGCCAGGTACATTACGCCAATGGAAAGTCCAACACTGGCTGATGCGGCAACGGTGTAATTGGGAATCAGGTGCCAGCAGGCGACGCCAATAACGGCTGACAAAGCATGGCCGGCAAAGACGTTCCAGGGTTGTGAAAAAAGTGCGTGAGGTGCAGCAAAAAGCAATACTGCGCTGGCACCCATTGATGGCACAATAAAAACCGCCAATTGTGGATCAAGTAGCCAGTAACTGGTCATAAATATTGCAAATATGCCAAGAAAACCGCCAACAGTAGAGAGTATTTTTTCTCTGTAATTCAGTGTATGACGACTGAAGCCAATCAGATTTAAAAAAGCTGTAAAATTCATTAAGCGATCCTTGTTGTTTATATCTAAGCGTAATGTTGCGATAAGCCGCAGGGGACTTTACCTCTGGTTTATCTTGAAATTGTCCGCTGGGGAAAGTGCTGCGTACTGCCAGAAATGTGTGTTTACTCTGTTGTGAAATCACCACGAATGGGTGAAAGGTGGATTATAGCCTCTATTCATAAAATTACTGTTTTGCGCCCCGATTCAACAAGGGGCGCTTAACGAAAGCCTGCGGATTTCTATAACCAGAGAATCTAGCCAGAACTCCATCCGCGTGGTCTTTTCATGCCAGCTATTTTGCATGCCTGTTTCACATAACCGTATGGAAAAAGATCAAAAAGCTGTTTCTTGGCCTGTTTTTTATCGTATCCTTTCTCTGTTGACAAATAGCCGGTGACGTGGCGAACATCGGGGGCGACCTTGTGTTCTTTATAATATTCCCGCATAAAATCCAGTATTACCCAGTATGCGTCATTCAGCTCAAGTTCTTCTTCTTTTGCCAGTTCGGTTGCGATATCCTGAGTCCAGTCATCAGGGTTGATCAAATAGCTTTCATTGTCTCTTAAAGCTAGAATACTCATTATTTTTATCTCCGTAATAATTTTTCTCATGTTGTCTGCTGTGAAAATAACACCAGATAGTTGAAGCGTATCAGGATTTTAATGCTCACCTTTGGTGCGTAATAAACCGCCCAGTCGATTGCCCTGCTTCTGCGGGCCGCCATGTGGAAATAGACTGTGTAAATAGTGATTGCAGTCTTTATCGCAGCCCCATATTTTGCGAAAATGTTTAATCATATCGCGTACTGAGGCCTGTTCCCCATGTTTTTCGTACCAGTCGCGCTGGTAGCGTATAACTTCCCAGTGCTCCTGCTTCAGTTGCAGGTTTTCATGTTCAGCTTGCTGGCGGGCAAATTCTTCACTCCAGTCGCCGGGGTCAACCAGATAACCTTCGCTATCAGTCATTATCTCCTGTCCATTGACCATAATTGCACGCGTAGTCATATTGGGGTAGGCGGTATTACCTGAAGTTGCGGCTGAGGCAGCACCTTCAGAATTATTACCTGTTTCAGTGAGATTCCATAGCTCAATATCTATCTCGCCATCAAGCCGTCCCTGGTAGCGCTCAACACCGTTAACCAGGATTTTTCCACTGCTAGATGGGATGTCGAAGCAGATTTTGCCTTCGCGGTCAGTGGGCGTCGGTCCAATGTGCTGGTTAGTGCCATCAAGTATCAGCTCCACGGGGGTTCGTTTTAATGGTAAATGACTGAATTTCATTGCGACACTAATACAAATCATAATGCTTTAACCTTATGTCAAAATAGTTGTTTACAGGGCACAAGTGATCAAAATTACTTATACCGGCTCCGATTTTGCGGCCTTATCGATGGTATGACAAGCTCCCATTGTTGATAGTGTGCGAGTTAAAGCAGGCTCTGTTTCTCTGTCCTGAGTGACGGATGACGATAATCTTGCCGCTTGGTAATATCATGGCGCTACTATATAAGCATTGCTTTATATAAGGCAAACGATTTTTATTGGACATTTGTATCGAAATGTTCGATATTAAAGAGATGGATATGAATCAGGTTAGAACTTTTCTTGCCGTTGCCGCCAATGGCAGCTTTCTTGCCGCTGCATCGCGCCTGTATGTGACGCAATCGACCGTAAGTAGCCGCATACAGGGGCTTGAAGCGTACTTGGGTGCCACTTTGTTTGTACGTAACCGCTCAGGTGCGACATTAACGCCTGCAGGGCAGCGCTTTGTCCATCATGCCAAAAATTTTATTTTGACTCTGGAGCAGGCTCGACATGATGTGGGTTTGCCCAGTCGTTATCGTGCCAGTATTATTATTGGGGCACGTATTGCGCTGTGGGAGGTTTTTTTACCTCGCTGGGTCGGTGATATGCGCCGGACATCGCCGGATATTTCAATTCGAAGTGAAATTGGTTTTGAAGAGGATCTCATGCGTCGTGTAATAGAGGGGACTATGGATGTTGCGCTGATGTATACGCCACAACATAGCTCGGGCATTCATGTGCAGCATCTGTTTGATGAAACTTTGGTCCTGCTTACCACTAACCCGGAAAAACCCTGGCCGAATGAAGATTACATTTATGTGGACTGGGGGGCGGCCTTCTATGCGCAGCATAGCAGTCATTACCCTGATCTGGAGCGCCCGGCGCAGGTGGTTAATATTGGCTGGCTTGGAGTGCAAGTTGTTATTAGTAATGGCGGTTCCTGCTTTGTACCGATACGAATGGCCGAACCATTAATTCGTGCCGGGCAGTTATTCCATATGCCAGATAGTCCGCAGTTTAAGCTACCGACCTACATGGTTTATTCGCTTAATAGTGATTCCATTGTGCTCGAACAGGTACTTGACAGCTTGCGTGTACAGGCCGCCATTGAGCAGAAAAAGGCCCTGGCAGGCGGGGTTTTATTGTAGTGGCGATTTGAACTCTCTGTAGTTCGATGCTTCGCCATGGGTAATAATTTGCTTACTTGATTTTGGACTCTTTATATATTACATGTTTACGCACAACTGGATCAAACTTTTTGATCTCCAGCTTTCCTGGCATGGTCCGCTTATTTTTTGTTGTGGTGTAATAATGCCCTGTTTTGGCACTTGAAACCAGTTTAATCTTGTCTCTCATATCACTATTCCTGCTATTGAGTCTGAATCTTACCTGATCGAATATGGTATTGTTGACACTGTTTCAGACGGGGTTAAATCTTCTCGCCGCGAGCGCGCATTTCAGCTAAAACGGGGTCAATGCCTTTTTTATCAATAATACGCATTCCACTGGCGGTCAGGCGCAGTTTAATGTGGCGGTTTTCACTTTCCACCCAGTAGCGGTGGGTATGTAAATTAGGCAAGAAACGGCGGCGTGTCTTGTTATGAGCATGAGAAACGTTGTTACCTGCAACAGGACGTTTTCCGGTTACCTGACATACTCTGGACATGGCTATACTCCAAAAAAAGACCCAGTATCCATTGAAACTGAGTCACTAAAAAATGAGCCGATTATTGTAACGAAAATCAAGACGCGTGACAAGTCGCCCTATACTTATTTTTGCGGGTAATTAGAGTGAGAAACAGGGCGCAGATAAGCGAATTTGTTCTGTATAATAGGCTACAAATTTAAAAATGGCTTGAATTTATGACAACAGACATCGTTTTTATCGAAGATTTACGCATCGAGACTATCATTGGCATCTATGACTGGGAGCGCACCGTAAAACAGACCATTGCACTGGATATTGAAATGGCGGCTGATAATGTAACAGCCGCGTGTAGTGAAGATATAGCGGATGCTTTGAACTATAAGGCGGTGGCTAAACGGATGATTGCCTTTACCGAAGAAAGTCAGTTCCAGTTAGTGGAAACGCTGGCAGAAAGGTTGGCAGAAATTATTCTGCATGAATTTAATGTACCCAGGGTGCGGTTAAAATTGAGTAAACTGGGTGCGGTGACGGGATCACGTTCAGTGGGTGTCATTATTGAGCGCAGTCAGGACTAGCACTGGAGTCGATGATGTCTAAAATCTATATCAGTCTGGGCAGTAACATTAATCGTGAAGCGAATGTGCGCTCAGGTGTGGCAGCACTAACTCAGATATTTGGTGAACTTGAACTGTCATCGGTCTTTGAAAGTGAAGCAGTGGGTTTTGTTGGTGATGCTTTTTATAATATGGTTATTGCCTGCGAGGTTAGTGAGAAGGTACATCAGATTAATCAGAAATTAGGTAACATTGAAAATACGCATGGGCGCGAGCGTGGTCGACACAAATTCTCCTCGCGTAGTTTGGATCTGGATTTATTGTTATATGATGATTTGATTCTTGATGAACCAGAGCTGGTATTACCACGGGTTGAAATATTGAAAAATGCATTTGTGTTATGGCCTTTGGCAGAAATAGCCTCAGATTTAAAACATCCGCAGACACACAAAACCTACATGGAACACTGGAATGAATTTGACAAATTAAAAGAAAAGCTGCAACCAGTGGCATTTGGTTTTTGATATTAACCTATCTTGAGGAATAAACCAGTGACTGATGCTTCGATACCCTGCGATATGTATGTGGACATTAACGGCCTGGATTGTGCTGTGCCATTTTCAAAGTTGTCACAGGCACTGGATAAACTTGAGGCCGGTAAAACACTAATGGCTGTTTCTTATAAACAGGCATTGCAAAAAGAGATACCCGCTTTTTGTCGGCAGAAAAAGTTAACCCTGGTTGATCAGGGCGCAATGGATGGGCAGCTTTATTTTTTAATACGTAAATCACTGTCATCCCGTTAACGATTAGTTCATGTCAGCATGTATTGGCATAAATAACTTATTCTTATACAATATTTACACATAATGTACAAAAAAAGAAAATCAGTGGACACACCTTTTGTTTTGAAGTGCTATCAGGCTGGATTTCAGTTTGTCGGGTCAGTTTTACCGGCAGTTGCCGGTCGATATGCTTACCAGCTCTGGTTGCAACCGAGGCGGTTTAAGGTGCCGGCATCAGAAAAAAAGGTGCGTGAAAGCGCCATTATTAAAAAAGTTATTGTCAGTGGGCATGTAATTGTTACTTATCAATGGGGAACTGGAAGCGCGCCCCGTGTGATGCTGATTCATGGCTGGAGTGGTCGAGGTTCACAGCTAGGTGGGTTTGTACCGCCTTTGCTTGAAGCGGGGTTCAGGGTAATGAGTTTTGATTTGCCTGCTCATGGTGGTAGCAGCGGTAAACAGACGAATTTATTAGAGGTTGTTGAAGTAATTAAGCAACTATTTGAACAATTTGGGCCATTTGACAGTGTTATTGCACATTCATTTGGTGGGCCATGCATTGCGCTGGCATTAAAGCAGGGCTTGCCGCTCAGGCGGGTGGTGGTGATTAGCCCACCGGCAACGGCACAGTCCTTATTTAACCGCTTCGCGGAAATATTGCACTTAACAGAGCGCACAGTTACTTATATGGTGCAACGTCTTGAACGGCAATTTGATGCAGAAGTTCTGGACAAGATATCCATGTTAAATAACGTCAGGCAACTGACAATTCCGGCTTTAATTATTCATGATAGAGATGATTTTGATGTGGATTGGGCGCAGGGGAGAGCGGTTGCCGAGGCGTGGCAGGGGGCTGAATTGATTACGACTAATGGCCTCGGTCATCGCCGCATATTACGTGATGAAGCGACGATTACAAGCACCATACAATTTCTTCAGCGTGCTTAAGTCATATCAACACTTCCCGCAGCGTGACTTTAATCCGGTCAGATTCAGTTAAATTGTAATATTATTGCTGTGACACGCTGTCAATACCCTTCCCTCCTGTAGGCTCGATTGCACACCTCCATGTGCCAGACGATCTTGACCAGAAGTCGTCTTTTTATATAACTCAGTAGTAAGGGGCATAAGGCCGCAAAGATTGCTCATTATCGGGCAGAAATTTTATCGCGATAGATTCTTTTACAGTATTAACCGAGCGTTGGTATCAGAGTATTTAAAAATTAAGTCCTTAAATTCAGTAATTTTTCATTCTTTGAATATACTTACCTAACAGGATGGATGAAAAGGATACTTATGGTGTCAGGACAGGCTGTCAATACATCTATGTAGGCTCGACAACCGCATCCCTGCGGCTGACGGTCTTGAAGCATAAGTATCCTTTTTATCCGTTTCAGTAGATAACAGACTAAATAACTATTTAGCGAAGCTCTGATTAGGGCTGGGTTGGATGCGCGGTTATTCAGGTGTCACTTTTCCAGAGTGTAAATGCAGACTAATGGCTGGTTATTATGAGAGTTTATACTGTAAAGGTGGTGCATTTAAATGGGAAGTTATTCGTCACCTGAGCAGAACTTCCTTAGCAATATTGCCCTGTTTTATTGGCAATACTAATCAAAACAGGGGTGTCTTATGGTCAAAGGAATATTTTTAGTACTCAGTCTCTTATACATGAGTGCTGTTAACGCAGAGCAGGTGGGCAGTCAGCAAATTAAAGGTTTAGATGAGCAGGTGCAGGATATAAAAAAAGATGTGCTTGACCTGACGACTGAACTTTCCCAGCTAGAAGAAAAATTACTTTATCCATCAAATACTCAAGTTGCACTCTTTGTCGCATTAACCGGGAATAAAAAATTTCAGCTTGACTCGATGCAGGTAGAGATTGATAACAAAATTGTTGCTGAGCATGTTTATACATTTAAAGAGCTGGAAGCATTACAGGAAGGTGGTGTGCAGCGTATTTATACTGGAAATATTAAAACAGGTGATCACAACTTAATTATCAGTTTTATTGGTCGTACTGAGTCCGATGATGAATATAAGCGTAGTAAAAAATATATTATTACCAAAGCAGTTGGGCCAAAGTTCGTCGAAATAATATTGGCGGGTAAAAAAACTTCTGACCAGAAAATTCATTTTAAGGACTGGTAACTAAAAGTTGATGCTGATGATTAGCCGGTTGTTAATTTTTCTAGCGAGTTGCCTGGTGATAGTGCAGGCTCAGGCAGGCAGTGATTTACATCATGTCGACTTGCATGATCTTTTTTTAGGCGAAGTGCTTTATGATGCCTATCAGAATAAATATTTTACCGCACTAAGTAAGCTGGATAATGAACTCGATCAATATAATGAAGTGGATGAAAAACAGCTTGATCCACTGCATTATAATATTGGGCAGGCTAAATTCTTAGTTGGTGATCTTGAGTTGCGCTATCGCATGAATTTGCGTGCAGGTAAGGCAATACAGGCGGTGTTGGGAAAGGGAATCGACCAGGCAACGCGTAATTTTGCAGCATTACAACTGGCACGAGTATTTTTTAAGAAAAGTGAGCCAAAGAGAGCTCTCTATGCACTGAACTTAATTCGTTATGATGCAAAAAAATCCCGCTATGAAATGTTTTATTCGCTTGGATTGCTGAGGCACAGGCCACCCAATACATTTAAAAAGAGAGTTAAATACTTGCGGGCACTTGCTTCTATCGATACCGGTCAGTATTCACGGGCGATAAAAATTCTACAGAATTTGAAAAAAGAAAAATTATTTCGGGGCTTTGCACTTTATAACCTCGGCATAGCTCAAATTAAATCTGGTCATGTTGTTGCTGGGGAAAAAACTTTTGACGCACTGGGGCAGATTGAAACCAGTGATAAAGGTTTACTGGCACTGAAAGATAAAGCCAATATTAAATTAGCTTACCGTTATGTCAGGCAGAATAACGTGGTGTTGGCAAAAAAATATTTCGAACGTGTACGCCTGCATGGGCCCTATTCAAATAAAGCATTATTAGGTTCTGGCTGGATTGCTATCTTGCAGGGAAAATTTGACAGAGCGCTTGTCCCGTGGACGCTGTTACATGGGCGCAGTAAAATCGATCAATCAGTGCAGGAAGCAATGATGGCGGTTCCCTACGCCTATGGAAAACTAAAAGCATATGGTAGATCAGCCAATCTATATGGTCAGGCTATGGATGTATTTTCACGTCAGATAGGTAAACTGGATACGTCCATTAAAAGTATTCGAAACGGAGATTTCCTGAAGGCACTGCTGAATAAGCGCGGTAATAAAGATAAAAATTGGGTGGTCAATTTACGTCAATTAAAAGGTGCGCCAGAAACTCGTTATATCCTTGATTTAATGGCATCAAATAATTTTCAGGAGTCGTATAAAAATTATAGAGATATGGAGAATTTACGCCACATTCTGACTAAGTGGCTTAATGATCTGGATACATTTGAAGACTTAATAGAAAAACGCAGACAGTATCAGCAGCCACTGCTGCCAGTAATAGAGAAAAAGTTCAGAAAAATAGATGCACGCATGAAATTAAGGCTGGAGCAGCGTGATAATTTGAACACAAAAATACAGAACATGTTAATCGCGCCGCGTCCCGAATATCTGGCAACAGCTAATGAGCGCATAGCGCTGGATAAATTAACTCGCATAAAAGACTACCTTACGCTACATCCGGCTAAATCTACAGCTGAGATAAAAAGCAGAGTCGCCAGGCTAAATGGTGTTTTACTCTGGTCTGTGCGTACCGAATTTGATCAACGATTAACCGATGCATATAAACATCTTCATACTCTCGATGGGGTTATTAAAAAACTTAAAGTACAATATTACTCATTTATTCGTACACGTCAGGCGGCAACGCAGAGTTACGAAGGCTATACCATTCTGATTCGACAGTTACGAACGCGTTTGTATGCGGCACAGAAAAAATTAAATAGTGTGATGGCAAAACAGGGGCGCGTGATTAATACTATGGCAGAGAACTCGCTGAGTAAACGTAGGAAGCGACTTGAAGAATATCAGATTAAAGCACGGTTTGCACTGGCTGAAAGTTATGATCGTGCAACAAAATCTCAACGTGATAAAGAAATTGAAATTCGGCATAAAAATTCGGCAATAAACCAGTCAACAGAAATAAAAAACCATAAAACAGGTGATCAGCCTGTTACGAAAAAGGCAGATACCAGTTTGTCCATTAAACAGCAGTTGAAAGTCCAACAGGGAAAAATAAAATCTAAAAGTAACCTGTTTCCTCATGGTTTATGGTCAGGTAAAAAACATGCAACATTTCCTTCTAAAAAGAGAAATAAAAAACCGTGGATTAGAAATGCAATTAATCCTTATACAGGCGATATGCAATGACAATTCGCAAGGCTTATTTCTTACATGGTATAGCGATAGTAATTTCAGCGTTACTGGTTTCATGTGAAACCACAAATACAGGCAGTACATTGGAAAGCTTAAACAATGTTACTTTTAAGGTTAAAGAAGAAAAAGTAAATGATAGTCTGGACAAGGCGATGGAAAGCTATGAGAAATTTCTCAAAAATACACCTGAAACAGCAATGACACCAGAGGCAATTCGTCGGCTTGCGGATTTGAAAATTCAGAAAGATTACACCTTATCCAGTCAGTTTAAGGATAATAACACTGTTCAGTCTAATACAAAACTACCCATAAAAAACACAGCATCAACAACCAGTAAAATAGATGTTGTATCACAAAAAAGCAGAATTGATGCGCCTGAGAAAACCTTTTTCGCAGAGAAGAAACAGAAAAAGAATAAAATATCGAAGAAAAACGGATTGTCGCACATTGCTGATTTAAAAGGCGAGTCAGAAAACGTGTTCATGAAACGCGCAGGGGCGAAGATTGATCTTTCAGCTAAAGAAGGGAAACAAAAGCGGATATTGTTAGCACAGAAGAATGAATCCGCACAGGCTGCTGGTACAGAACAGGCCATTAAACTCTATCAGGGGCTGTTAAAGAAATATCCACTATTTAAACGTAATGATCAGGTACTTTATCAGTTGTCCCGCGCCTATGCGGAAAATGGCCAGATTGATCAGGCGATGAAGACGCTTGAGCATTTAATAAGGCGATATCCGCATTCACGCCATATTGATGAAGCGCAGTTTCGACGTGCAGAATATTTCTTTACCAGAAAGAAATTTATTGATGCAGAAGATGCGTATCAGGCCGTATTGAATTTTGGTGTAACTTCGGAATTCTATGAGCTGGCATTATACAAACAAGGTTGGACCTACTTTAAGCAGGGGCTGTATGAGAATGCATTAACTGATTATATAAAAATGCTTGATTTTAAAATTAAAAATGGTTATGACCTTGGTAATATTAAAAATAAAATAGAGAAAAAACGTGTTGATGATACCTATCGTGTAATCAGTTTGAGTTTCTCCTATCTGGGTGGTGCGCAAGCAATTACTGAATATTTCTCCAGTCATGGGCATCGTGATTATGAGGCCAGTATTTACAGTCATCTTGGAGAATATTATTTAAATAAGCGCCGTTACTCCGATGCTTCCGGATCTTATAATGCTTATATCAAGCGTAATCCTTTGTCGAAAGAATCTCCCTATTTTGGTATCAGGATTATTGAAATTTATAAAAAAGGCGGATTCCCAAAACTTGTTGTTGATGCAAAAAAAGCATTTTCTACAACGTATGGTTTGCGATCCAATTACTGGACATTTTTTAATGTCAATAAAAATCCGCAAATACTTGCTTTTCTTAAATCTAACTTGATTGATCTGGCAAATCACTACCATGCTTTATATCAAGGCAAACATCTGAGAAAGCAGCAACCGACAAATTATATTGAAGCCATAAAATGGTATCGTGAATTCTTACTCTCATTCCCTGCAAGCAAAGAAGCACCAGAATTAAACAATCAGTTTGCAGAATTGCTACTGGAAGGAAAAGATTATAAAAATGCTGCAATTGAATATGAACGCACGGCTTATAGTTATGCCGGTTATGAAAAAGCAGCAAATGCGGGTTACGCTGCGGTTTATTCTTATCGGGAATATTTAAAGCAGGCGAAACAATCAAAGCGTAATGGAATTAAGCGTGAAATTATACGCAGTTCACTTAAGTTTGCCGAACACTTTCCGCGACATAAACATGCTGCTGTTGTTCTGGTTGCGGCAGTGGATGATATGTATGCACTGGAAGATTATAAAAATGCAATTTTAACAGGAAGAAAAATAATAAGAAATTATCCATATATGGATAAAAAATTATTGCGCTCAACCTGGATGGTAGTCGCGCATGCTTCTTTTGATACAGCAAATTATAAAGCTGCAGAAGGTGCTTATATTCAAACATTAAAACTAACTAAAAAGCAGAATAAAAGTCGAAAATCATTAATAGAGAACCTTGCTGCATCAGTCTATAAACAGGGTACACAGGCAAGAACTTTAGGTAATCATCAGCTTGCTGCAAATAATTTTTTACGGGTTGCAAAAGTGGCTCCCGGTTCGAAAATACGTTCTATAGCTGACTATGATGGTGCTACAGAGCTTATTAAGTTAAAGCAGTGGGGTCGAGCCTCAGTTGTGTTGAAGCAGTTCAGGGAATTGTACCCAAAAAATAAATTTCAGCATGATATAACGCAGAAACTTGCTGTTGTTTATAAAAAAGAAGGCAAGTTATTGTTGTCTGCTGCTGAATTTGAGCGTATAGAGGAAGAAAATCCAGGTAATAAAGCTTTGCGGCGTGAAGCATTATCTCAGGCCGCTGATTTGTATGAAAAAATCAAAGCCAGAAAAGAAGCACTACGAGTGTATAAGAAACTGGTTAAATATTTCCCTTATCCTATTGAAGATGCGATTGAATCACGCCATAAAATGGCGCTAATATATTTAGCTAATAAACAGTTTAAGCAATACAGAATACAGTTAAATAAGATTATTGAGACAGATAAGCATGGCGGTAAAAATCGAACTAAGAGGACGAAATATCTGGCAGCTAATGCTTCTCTGGCGCTTGCTAAGTCCACTTTTAATGCATTTAATAAAATAAATCTGGTTAAACCCTTCAGAAAAAACTTGAGGAGAAAGAAGCGGAGTATGCGTGCAGCCATTAATACTTATACACAACTGATTGATTATCATGTTGCCGATGTCACGGCGGCTGCAACTTATTATATTGCAGAAATCTATTATGGCTTTAGTCGTTCACTGATAACATCTGAACGCCCGACTAACCTTAATGATGAAGAGCTTGAGCAGTACAACACCGCTATTGAGGATAAAGCCTACCCATTTGAAAAGAAAGCCATTGCTGTGCATGAAAAGAATACTGAGTTACTTGATGAGGGCATTTATAATAAATGGATTGATAAAAGTTTGCAGAAACTGGCTGTTCTATATCCGGCGCGTTATGCGAAAACTGAGCAGCATGGAAAATTATTGCTCTATATTCAGGCACATAAAAACATATTGAAGCAGCCCGGTTTAAAAAAGAATTCTGCATTATTAAAATCGGGAAGCACATCAAGTCGACAGTATTAAACAATGGCTGAAAAATTAAAAAAACAAATAGTGAAAAATCATAGAATTAAACATAGGGTAATGGATAATTAGTAATGCATTTAATAAATTTTATTCTGACAAGAAGTCTGCTACGTATGGTTTCACTGATACATGCAAGATATAGAATATTTTTTTTAAGTACATTAATTTTAGTAATGGGTGCCTGCGCTCAAATAAAACCAGAAACAGATCAACCCGATGTTGTAAAGGTGCAGCAAACATCCCAGAAAATTGTGGTTGATAAAAAGGTGCGGCGTGATTTTAGACAGGCTGTTGCGTTAATGCAGAATAATGCATCTGAGCCAGATACAATGCGGGCGATTCATTTGTTTGAATCGGTTATTAAGCGAGAGAAACGCTTGCCAGCACCCTATGTTGATCTTGCGATTGCCTATGAGCGTATTAACAAAACTAAGCTGGTAGAGAGAAATTTAATTTCTGCCTTAAAACTGGATATTGGCCATGCTGTTGCTAATAATGAGCTGGGTTTGCTGTATAGAAAAGAGGGGCGTTTCAGAGCTGCTCGTATTGCTTATCAAAATGCGATTAACGCCCATCCTGATTATTTACCGGCAAAACGAAATCTAGGTGTCCTCTGTGATATGTATTTGCACGATTATGCCTGTGCACTGGTGCAGTTTCAGGATTACCTGGAGCTGAAGCCTGATGATAAAATGGTTGCTATCTGGGTGGCTGATATAAAGCAACGTCTGGCTAAATAAAAATTTATACTTACTAACAGGATGGACGAAAAGGATACCTGGTGTTCAAGACCATCAGCCGGAGAGATGGGGTGACGAGCTTACATGGAGGTATTTATAGCGTGTCTTGAACAATCGGTATTTTTTTCATCTGTTTCAGTAATAAATTACATTAATGGGAAAGCGGTGCTATTTTATATTGCTTATGAATGATGAGGTGACATTATGAATTTAAAAGCTATACTGAAAATAGTAATCTGTTTTTATCTATTGGTGTCCTTTTCTGTATCCGCTGATAGTAGCAGGCATGATACTAATGTAAAAGAGTTATCCGGTATTTCTATTATTGGTAATAAGGAATCGCCAACGTCATTATACATTGTACCCTGGGAGAATTCCGAAGTTGGTGTTGCAACAAGTTTGAATGCGGATTTACTGCATGATAATAATCAAGCTATTGATAAGGATGTTTTTTTACGTGAGCTGGATTTTTATAATTTAAGTCACAAAAAATAATTAAAAAAATATGGCTACAATATGAACCAGGCAGTCGTTGATTAAGTCATGAAGCATTATTTTGTGATTAAAACATCCCGTTTCCGTGTGGTGAAGTTTCGCAATAAAGTAGCCGTTATATTTTAGAATTTAACCCAGTCATTAACTATTAATTTGAAACAAACTTTATATTCATGAGGAGTACATGATGGATACTATCCAGTCAACTGTGCAGTTTTTTCAGACCGGCGGTGCATTTATGTATCCGATTCTTATTATGTTTGCCTTTGGTACAGCCATCTGCATTGAACGTTACCTGAAATTGTCAGGTGTTGGGCGAGCGAATAAAAAGGTTTGGGCAAAAGTACATCCACTGCTAGATTCAGGTAACTTTGACCAGGCGCGCGATGCGATTAATGGTGATAATTCATCGATAGCTCGGTTGTTAAATATGGGGCTTTCACGTCAGGGTTCGGTGCGCCGTCGTGATGATATTGAAATTGCGATGGAAGAAAGCATGATGGAGATTATTCCTCAACTGGAAAAACGCACACCTTATATTGCACTGTTTGCTAATATTTGTACGTTACTTGGTCTGTTAGGTACTATCATGGGTTTAATCGCGGCTTTCACTGCGGTTGCTAATGCAGACCCTGCGGAAAAAGCCGACTTACTTTCTGCCAGTATCTCTGTCGCAATGAATACGACGGCATTCGGTTTGATGGCAGCGATTCCGCTGTTAATTGTTCATGCTATGCTGTCTTCGCGTACGGTAGAAATCATTGACAGCCTGGAAATGGCCTCGGTTAAAACGCTCAATTTGATTGCCGACTTTGCTAAGCGTCAGGTATCACTGGCGGCAAAAAATGGCTAGACAGCATCATTACAGGCGACAACAAAAAGAGCCGCCTGAACTTAATATTACAACTTTTCTTAATCTGATGGTTGTGCTTGTACCTTTTCTGCTGATAACAGCGGTATTCTCGCGGATTACTATTCTTGAACTGAAACTGCCAACAGGTGCAGGTGCTGGAGCTAGCCAGAAACAGCAATTGAGTATTGAGGTGATTGTGCGTAAGACTGGTATTGATATTGGTAATGGTAAACAGGTGCTTGTGCACTTACCTTTACTCACGAATGAACAGTTAGGCAAGTCTGTCAGGGTAATGGATGACGGTTTTATTAATCATTATGATCTGAAAAAACTTGATAAATATCTGATTGGAATAAAAGAAAAATACCCGAAAAAAACCGATGCATTGGTATTAATGGAACCGGATATCGAATACCGTGTATTAATTTCTGTGATGGATGCGGTACGATCTGGTTTTATTCGTAAGAAAAATAATGCAGGCCAACCTGTTAATGTATTACAGCAGCTCGTACTGTTTCCTGATATATCCATTGGAGATGCGCCATGAACCAGAATAGACGTATGAAGCGTATGTCACGCAATAAAAAACTTAATCCTGGTAGCGGTTTAAATCTGGTTTCATTAATGGATGTCTTTACTATTTTAGTTTTTTTTCTACTGGTTAATTCTGGTTCCAGTGATGCGATGGAACCCCCAAAGAATATTAAATTACCTGATTCGGTGGTGCAGACAAAACCGCGTGAAACGGTTGTCGTTATGATTACTGATCAGCAAATACTGGTGCAGGGAAAAGTTGTTATTACGACAAAAGAAGCACTTGACTCAAAAGCATCTGTTATTAATGCGATAAAAAATAGATTGTTATTACAACGTAAGAAAATAATTGGTCTGACAACAAAATCCATTGCTCAGAGTAAAGAAATCACTCTGCTGGCAGATCGTACGATCCCATTTAAATTGATGAAAAAGGTGATGTCTAGTTGTACCAGCGCGGGTTATGGGGAAATTTCGCTCGCTGTTATTCAGAAAGCCAATAAAAAATAGACCGTATAATTAAGGATGTGTAAATAGAGCATTATTGTGTCTGACGATATTTCAAAACAACAGGATGAAGTTAATCGTAAGATTAGTGAGGCCTATGATCGTCTCGAAGCAATACAAAATGAGGAAGATGACCATAGCAAAACTTTAGAACGGCTAAGTAAACAACGCCAGCGTTTTGCTGTATTAAGTGAAATTAGTGACCAGTTTGAAAAGTTGGATAAACTGGGTGGTGAGTACCTGTTCTGGGGTGAAAATTATGATCGGGAACAGGTTGATGCACAGCAGAAAAGGGTTCGCAATCTAATTGTTAATTATGATGCCCATGTGCAGACATTATGTGACGAGAAACGTGAACGTGAAGGAAGTCGAGAAAGTCTGACGGCAAAAATTAATATTCTCAATGCCGAGACCATGAGTCTACAGGAGCGTGAAGACGAACAGATGGATGAGTTTGTCATTGAGCGCGAAATGGATGAAATACCTTTTCGTGAAATGATGATGCCGTGGAATCATAATGGGGCAGATGAAAAGCAGTTCAGAAAAGTTCTATTTATAGTACTGCTTGTTGCTATTGTTGCCGGTATTTTAATCCCGTGGTGGAAAATACCCGTACCAGATCGTATTGCTGCGGTAAAAGTTCCACAACGACTTGTACAATTACTTATTAAGGAGATGCCGTCACCACCTAAAATAAAGGCTAGAAAGAAAACAGAGAAACCCAAAGAAAAGTTAAGCAAGAAGAACAAGAAGAGCAGCTCGCCAAAACCAGATAGAACTAAAATTGCGCGTAAAAAAGTGCAACATGCTGGTTTACTTGCATTTAAGGATGATTTTTCTGACCTGATTGATGATAAGGCAGATAAAAAACTGGGAGCAGCAACGAAGCTTAGCCGAGGCCAGGGTAAACGGTCACGGAAAGTTACGCGCTCTCTGGTGACTGCTGATGCCGGTGTATCCAGTGGCGGCATTAATACTGCATCACTGAGTCGTAATGTTGGTAATGGTGGTGAGAGCATGGGTGGGATAAAATTCTCACACATAAAAAATTCTATTGGCACAGGCTTTGCTGGTCAGGATCGTCCGCTGAGTAATGGCCCCAGCCCTTCACGTACCGACGAAGAAATTCAGATTGTATTCGACCGCTATAAAGCGGCACTGTACCGTATTTACAACCGGGAATTACGGAAGAACCCCACCTTACAGGGTAAAATGGTGCTTAAACTAACCATTGAACCTGACGGTAAGGTGTCCGCATGTACGGTTGATTCCAGTGATATGAATGCGCCTGAACTGGATCAGAAGATTTCTTCTCGGGTGAAGCGGTTTAATTTTGGTGCCAAAGCCGGGGTACCAGCAATTACTATTTTGTATCCGATTGATTTTCTGCCCGCAAGTTGATTTCTCATCAAATTTGTCAATTTTTCGCCATATACTGTGCGAATTATTTCTTTCTTACTATAATTTATGCGTGAGTGTGGCTTCACCGCAAATGTTAATCGTGTTCGGCCAATAAAATGGTAAATAAAAATAATTATTACTGAAACGAATGAAAAGGCTACCCATGGTTAAAAACCCGCGGTGAATACATCCCTGTCGGCTCGACACCCGTATCGCTGCGGCTGACGGTCTTGAATAATGGGTAGCCTTTTCATCTGTACTGTTAGTCTATCCGCGTGTTTATATCTGCGTTTTTTAAGATTTAACCCGGGCTTTATAAGGAACGTTTAAGTCAGTCGGCGAGCTATATTTGTATAGTAATCAAACTAAAAATTTATTCTGGACGCGACTGACTGCTTTATTATTTGCTGGCTGCCTTTTGCTATTGCCAGTACAAAATGCACTGGCGGTCGCCAACATTGTCACTGGTAGTTCATTCACTTCGGCAGACCCTGCCCGCAGTAATGCCTATATGGATGCTGGAGGGACCTGGAATGGTGCGACTGAGGTCACCAATACTACTGGCGATACGCTGACACTGACGCTGCAAAATACGGCAACAGGACCAGTGTCAACGGACAGTGCATTTAATTTCGCTTTAACGGTAAATGTAAACAGCGGTTTTCGTTTACCGACATCACCTGTTGTTGTTACAGTGACGAGTTTTACCGGTACGTGTCCATTAATCAACAGTGTAACGGCAACTCAGGCAGGAGGTGTCGGCACACCTGTTACGGTTAACTTTCCTACGAACACCCGCATTGAGCCGGGATGCAGTTATAATCTTGATTTGAGTTTAACCACGGATAGCGTGGCTCCATCGGTGGCTGCTGGTTTCTATAATATTGATTTTAATCTCCGTTATAACAAAATCAATAATACTGCCAACAGTGTACACACACAGAAACAAACGCAGAGTGTGGAGGTTCGAAAAGGCGAAATTGCGCTAATTAAAACGGCGGTTACACCGTTAGCCGGTGATGGTGATACCGTTGAATATACAGTGTCTTTGTTAGGCGCAGGTGAAGGCGGTGTTTTTCACGTTGTATTAAATGATGTGTTATCCGCGGATCTAAGTAATTTGGTGATTGTGCCAGTGGGCGGCCTGGCGACTGACCCCAGTCTGGGCAACCCGCTGATTATTCCATATATCGCGGCTAACCAAACGGTTAAGTTTTCTGTTTTTGCCAGGGTTAAAGTTAATCCTAATGCCGCTTCCTGTCCATTATTGCGCAATGATGCCACTGCCACTGAGCGTCTGGGCGGTAGCAGTACCTTCTTTGATATTATCCCCTATAACTTACAGAACCCGTTTTTAGATTACACCGCACCAGTGATTAATATACCGTTTGGAACGACAGGGGTGAAGGTGATAGTACCGGTAAAAAATACTGGTACGGGCATTGCAAAAAATATCAGTATCAAAGCGGCCAATCTGATGGCTTACACCATTGCGATTGACTCGGTAGCCTCGCCGAACTGGTCGTATGCTGCGGGGGTGTTTACCCACATTGGCACACTGGCGGCTGGTGTCAGTGACAACATTGTCTTTACTGCCAGTGTTAACAGTTGTCCACCACCTGCGGATAGAAATCTAAACTGGATTCCGGCGTATAAGAATGCCTGTGGTACCAGTTTTTTCCCGCCATTACGTTTTTCCAGTATTGCAACCGGTAATTTACCGACGGTAAATGTAACCAAGTCAACGGTTGCCAATGCTTTGAATATTGGACAGGCAGGGAGTTACAGGCTCAGTATTGGGGGTAATAACATTGTTAGTCTGCCCGATGATGGTGTCCCAACGAATAAGGATTTTGCCGTTACTGATACGTTGCCAGCGGGGATTACCGCAGCAAAGATAAAGCTGATACCAACAGGTACCATTGTGCTGGTAAACGGTTTGCCTTATACCGCAGGCACGGTGATTCCCGATCAGGCAACCATCACCTGGCGTGGTGATCGCGTTGACTTGCTTGCGCTGCCGGTATTGAAAATTGATTATACGGCGGGTGCTGCAGGAGTGTGTCCGGTTGGGCAGAGTATTCGTAATTCAGCCACTATGAATTATGCTGCTTGCAGTATCAGTAATACCAGTCTGGCCAGTTTTATTCTCAACGAGAGTCCGGCAGGTGGTGCAGTATTAAATATTAATGTTGGTGGTGACGGTAATTTTGAAGCCGGTGCCCGTGACACGAACGGCATTGCGCGGGATCAGCCGCGTGAAGGTGAGCCGATTCCATTTACCGTCAATTACACTTTCCCCGCCGGGTTTACCGGTACCTGGTCTGGTAGTCGTTACCGCGCAGCATTACGCTCTAATGTGGCCACTGGGGTGCCGCTAGTACTGACTGATAATCGCACCAGAGTGCATTTACAGATTTCACGCATCAGTGATGGGGTTTCGGTCTGTAATCTAGACTTAAATCCGGCCACCGATTTTACTGGGGGGGGTGGCAATGGACCGCTGGTTATTCCTGACCTGGGTGCCATATCCGGTTGTAGCCTACCTGCCAATATGCAAAATCATACCATGGTATTGACTTATTCGGCGACCTCGCCTGAAGGTAATCTGGACAGCAATCGTAATCCACTTAATGATAATAACGTTGGTTCATATCTTGAAAATACCCAACTCACTGTTAGCGGTGGTTCGCTTAGTTGTCTGGGTAATACTACATTTGAACAGGCGGTGAATGTCAATATTGAACGTGCGGTACTGGGTTTAACTGCAACATTGAATAATGGTGACCCAGTTTCTGTGTGTGCAGTGGTTCCGGCATCACTGAATGTTACTGGGCCGGCAGTGGATACATCGGCTGAAAATATTCAGCTGCAATTTAATGCAGCCAATTTTGAATTTATGAATGCGGCAGGTAGTCCAGGTAATCTAACGACTGATCTGGCTTATAAGGGTTCATTGGCAGCGTTGGGTTTTTCGGCTTCAAAAACTGGCGCAGATATTTTTATGACACCTGCAGCCAGAACTTCAGTGGTAAATGCTGATGGCAGTGTCAGTTTCTTTGTTCGCTTACGGGATTCAATGGTACCCAAAACGCTCTCGGCAAAAGTGAGTTATGACAGCCATCATACGGCACCTGACGGTAGCCCAACAGATGTGGATCGTGATTACAATGTTGCGATTAATGCAACACCTTTTAAGGTTCTGAGTGGCAAGCTAAAAATGGAATTTTTCCCACCGGATATTATTCTACAGGATTCATCGGCTTATAATTTCCGTGTGCAAGTGGCCAATGTAGGCACCGGTACAGCGGTGAATGCCCGTTACCGTATTACGCTACCAGCCGGGATGCGGTTTGATAGTGCTAATGTAACACCCTTCTCACCCACAGGATTTAATTTTAGTGGCCAGACTATTGAATGGGATCTGGGTAGTATGCCGGCAGGCAAGGTGATAAATATTAATATTAACACCAGCATAGACCAGACCACCTGCTTCCAGAAGACGGACACTTCGGGAAACCTGCTGGAAACAATCACGTCACAAAATGAATGGGGTTGTGGCAGCCCAATTGTCAATACCATAAAAAAACCTGCGCTTATCGTTGCGCCCAACCAGTTGCTGGTTCGTCACGATTCAACCAGTAGTTTTTGCAAATTATGTAATCAGGGTGAAGTCCATTTAATTGTACTGAACAATGGCGGGGTATTATTAACCAATGTCAATGTGGTCGAAAACCTGCAGAACTCCGGTCTGACCTATGTGCCCAACTCCATGCATTATCTGGTGGATGGGGTTGCTGGCGCTGCACCGCTGGCAGAACCGGTGGTCAGCGGCCCCAGTGGAGAATTAATTACCTGGACCCCAACACAGATTCCTGAACTGGCAAGCTTATACAGCGCTTTCAATACGGCTCCTAACACCCCACAGAAAATCGAAATTATTTACAAGGTGCAGCGAAATACAGCGAAAGGTTTTAATGAAGAAGGCTTAAGCAGTGCTAACCGAACGATTTCTGCAACGGCCACCTACGGTTTATTCTGTGATATTAATGCGACGAATCCGAGCCGGACAACCGTTAACAGTGCGGCGTTTGAGCTGCCTATC